>Ga0190367_1000578_pt1 | contig 25511 bp, 23 predicted proteins | sample 4872181011_MG_FD_171838 | JGI IMG/M metagenome (GOLD analysis project Ga0190367, IMG submission 171838) | Hydrothermal vent microbial mat bacterial communities from Southern Trench, Guaymas Basin, Mexico - 4872-18-10-11_MG | ecosystem: Environmental > Aquatic > Marine > Hydrothermal vents >...
CTCTTTTATAGTCTTAAATTTCCCCATAAAATCATTATATTCTCTAATTAACCTCTTAGCTTTCTCTTCTCTAACCTTCTTCTCAAGAGCCTCCATAATGACCTCACTAATATTAATATTGTATTTCTTAATTTTCTCCCAAAGCTCCCTCTTCACCTTTACTGATACAGTTACATAACTCATACTAGATACCACCTACCATCTATTATAGTATATTATTTATATTATTATGAAATATTCCTAGCTATACTATAAGATAGGATTAAGAGGATAATAGTACATATTGAATTAAAACCACTTAAACATAATCTTTCAAGATCGTGTCTACTTTATGCTTCATAATATCTAGTGTTAATGGCTTATCCCTTCTATCATCTATTTTTATTACAGTAACCATTCTCTTCACTCCAAGAGACATTATTCTCTCATGAGCTTCAGCTATAATCTTAAGGCCCTCGGCCACATCCTTAGCCTCAATAATTGTTAACTCAGGTGTAAGCATAAACTTAATATTCTCCTATCTAAGAAAACATATAACTTCATTAATATATCATGAAATACTAGAAGATCCTGTTAATGGAACAATATAGAAGGATATAAGTACACCCATACCTCAACACCAATATAGGTTTATCTGCTTATCATTAACTAATACAGCCACATCTAATATATAGATATGTATACATATCTATATGTAGTATACTTTATAAAAGGGTCCTTCAATAATGCATATATAGGTGCAGTACATGGCAAGGTACACTACTATCAGATTATCTTTAAAGGATAAGAAAAGACTTGAAAAGCTAGCCAAACTATTGGGTGGTAGAAGTCTAACTGATACCTTAAGATATATCCTTGATATTGCAGAGAGAGAACTTGAAAAATACGATGTTAACATAGATACTGTCTTATCATCCCTTAAGTACGGGAGGGATATAGGTGAAACTAATGCTGAAGATCTTGATAAATATCTTTACGGTGAAAGCCAGTGACAGTTATTATCGATACGGGCGTATTCTTTGCATTCTATAGTCTTAAAGATAAACATCATCTTGACTCTATAGCATTAATAATTCACTTGATTGATGGGAAATGGGGTAGAGGATTCATTACAAATCATATACTTGGTGAAACCTTAAATATACTAAAATATAAATTATCATATGATGTAGCTAGAGCTTTTATAGAAACTTTTATTGAAAAAGACATAGTTAGAATTATTAATACAGATGTGGAAATAGAGAAGAGAGCCTTAGAGATATTCATGGAAAATATTCATAGGAAAGGATTTAGCTATACAGATGCCGTAACAGTAGCTGTTATTAAAGAATATGACATAGACTATCTCCTCTCATTCGATCTAAGATCTTTTTCAAATCTTGTAAATAATGTAGTAGGTAGTAATTATTGGGAAAAACTATCAATAGATGAACGTAAAAGAATAAGTGAACTCATAAGTAAGATAGCCGGCTATTATATTAAGGTTTAGTATCAAATGTCTATTCTAATCTATCTATTCTCCAATAACTTGTTATTTAGTAGCGTTAGATCTTTATCTGCATTAAACTCATAGTATAGATCAGTTGTCGTCAACAATATTCCGGTACCCTTCTCCCTAGCGATTCTCTTAAAAATACCTAGAACAATTAACGAGGTATCCTCATCAAGATTAGATAGTGGTTCATCTCCAATAATTAATAAGGGGTCCTTGACAAGTGCCCTTGCAATGGCTACTTTCTGTCTTTCACCACCACTTAGTTCTAATGGATACCTATACACTTTATCTCCGAGGCCAAGTTCACTTAATAACTCTAGAGCCTTATTCATCCGGGTATTCTTATCAATACCAAGTAATGCTAGAGGCAATTTTACATTCTCAGGAATAGTTAATGTAGGTATTAATCTAAAGAATTGATCGATATATCCTATATATCTAAGTCTAATCCAAGACCAGTAGCTATCACTTTTGTCAGTAATATCCCGTTCCCTGAAAAATATCCTACCATGATCAGGCCTTAGTAGAAGACTTGCTATTTTAGCTAATGTAGTCTTACCAACACCGCTACGTCCACGAACAACAATTAGAGAGCCAGGTTCAACAACAAGATCTATGTTATCCAATGCCTTCTCCTTACCCACGACCTTGGAAACACTTTCCAATCTTATTATTGAGACCAAGTCCATCACCTATTTAACCATATATCCACATAGCCATTGTCATAGATCCTTTGCATATTAATTGTCTTTACAATTACATTCCCTACAAAAACTTTAACACATGATGTATTGTCTAAAGGTGTTCTACTATAGATTAACGATGACTTACCAATATATGACTCAATAACCATATTGCTCTGACTATTCAAGATATTAACTGCTAATAGGAATACCGTAGCTATAGCTGATGGTATAACGATAGTAATCAATAGTGGAGCAACAGCCTTACCCCTAATAATCCCTATAATCAATGTAGTAGTAGCTTTAACTAAATACTTAAAAACCATTAACCTTAACTCATAATATTAATCCTGAACACCAAGTATGCCAATAGTAATATACATTAAACAATTAATGTAATTACTTTAAACAAATCTATACATATTTAAGGAATCTACTTAACGATTAAGTTGCCAGCTAGTAAATAATATATGTATTATAAAGATCAGATACATATTACATTAAATATACTTTATCTGGAGCTTTTAAATAATTATACGAAGAATTAAGACAAGCTGGATTAGTAAAGCTCCATATATAATGTATTAAAAAGATCTAGTTAATCTATTACTTACTCACTACTTCAAATTCAATATATACTCCATGAGTACCGACTCTATATAGTCCGGGAGGAAATAACTCTGGATCTATGATGTATTTAACTTGTTTTTCTTCATTAGGGGAAATAGATACTAGTGCTTGTCCAGCCATTGGTGATGTATGGTATATCCAGTCATTATATATGCTATTAAATCTTTCAAAGACTATATTGTACACTGTATTAGTAAACCATATTGTCTCATTTGAAATATTCTTAATAGTTATTATCATAGTTTCTCCAGGCCTATACATATTCCTATCTATACCTATAGCCAAGATCTCTTCAGGCCTAGGCTTATAAGGCATCTTAACTACTTTAACCATGATCTCCTGGTAATATTCACGAGTATATAATAAGCCATTAGAGACTTTATAGCAGAGATTAATTCTGTATTCACCGGGTTTTGCCGGTGCAATGATCTTAAAGTAGAAATATACTGGGCGACTCTCAGGTTTCCTAGATACATCCCTATACATATATGATGACTTAATGACTTCATCGCCATACATGAGGATTAATTCTTTAGAGAAAGACTCTATCCTTACTTCAAAGATCTTTGCTCTTACAGCACCAGTATATGAATAAATTTTCTCTACATAACCTGTTTTATTATAGAATATCTCAATAACTTCATACCTAGGTGGTTCAGGATATAATAGATTCCTATCAGAAGTATATATGCTAATATATATGCTGAATAATATAGTTAATATGATCGCTGTTAATGCTAGACAGCATCCAATAATAACTATTATTTTCCAATTAGACAATTAATTTCCTCCTCTATTTAAAACTATTAACTAACACTACTAATATATTTGGATTACCTATAAGTAGAGAATAGGTTCATTATTATGGTGGATAAAATTGATATTTGATATTAATAAGGCAATAGATTTTCTAAAAAAATCTATGGTCATACGATAGCTTATTTGCTGAATGCTATGCTATTTTATGGATTAAGAATAGAATTGGGTTTAGACACTTTTGTTTAAGTATCTATGGAGGATATGATGGCCTATACGATGCTGTTAAAAAATGGCTTGAGAAGAACTTGCCATGGCTAACTCGGAGTAAATACCATGTCTATTACCAAGTACTACCATTATCTATGAAGCCATCCAAGGGTAGAGGCGGTGAAAAACTAGTTAAGGTAGGGAAATGGCTATGGTGTGATCTAGATTATAAGAAAGAGATCTTTACTGTAGAGTTACCTAATGAGTTTAGAGAAGATGCTTTAAAGAATGGCTATGCATATATTGAGGGGAAAGACCATAGTTTGTATGGAGTTTATAGGAAAGAAAGATCTAAGAGTATGTGGATCCTCATTAATAGGCCTTCATTAAAACATGTACTAGATAAGGTTAGGGAATTACTTGGTTTCGAACCTACAATTGTAGTTGATTCAGGTAATGGCTATCACCTATACTTTAAACTCTCTAAGGAAATAAATGCCCTAGAACTAAAGGAGCTTGAGGCATACATTGTTAATAAGTTAAATGGTGATCCCCAGACAAAGGATCTGGCAAGAATACTTAGAATAGCTGGAACAATAAATCCAAGGAATAATAGAATGGCGAGAATAATATATAGGTCAAATACTGTTATTGATCCGATGGAACTATTTTCTAGTAAAATGTTCTAATTAAACTATCATTGTATATAATTTATTTATTCAAGATACTGGCTAGTACTTGGTATATGAACTACATACCACTACTTCCTTACAGGCATCAAGTACTATGTGAAGGTTTTAATCGCTATACTGCTTACAATAGCTGGTTTTCTATCAATGTTCCAAGCCATAATGACACTATATATTAAAAGAGTAGGGCTACGTATACAACAGAGAATAGATAAGACTAATGAATACATTAGAGAGATTTCAAGGAAATACAATGTCGATAAGGAATCTTAACCTGTCATAGAGCCTGTCAATTCTCTTCTCGGACATGAATGCTGATAATATGTCTCTCAAGTCCCTCCTAGACAGAATTCCTAGCCTTGCATATAATATGTATGATGATGCGATCAATATGAGTCCTATGATCCAGTGCAGTCCTAGAATATACGATGCAATGCCTAGAGCCAATGGTATAGCTATGGTAATGCCAATAGAACGCATATCTATGTAGAAGCGTATTTTATAGGCAATGAATAGGGAGATTAGGAGTCCAGAGTATGTTCCTAGCGTAAAGGATATTGATGCACCTAAACCACCATACAATGGTACAAGGGATAGGTAGAGTATTATTCTTGGAATATTCTGTGAAAGACCAATCAATAGAACCATTCTATAGTATCCATAGGCATATATTAGGCTATTAATACATGCAGTAATTGCCAATGGGACTGAACTAAGTAATAGGATAGTTAAGATATTTGATGCGGCAATATATTCTTTACCGAGCAAGCCTAGTGGAAGCCATGGGTAAGTGGCTATAAAAACAGCTACTGGAGCCATAAACAACAAGCTAATCCTCAAAACACGTGAAGCAGCCCTTTTCCTACCATCAACCATACCACTAAGAACAGGCAATAATAGCCCTAACAAACTAGTTGATATAGCCAATACGGCAAATGAAATACTATAAGCTAGATAATAATAGCCTGTCTCAACAGCACCACTAGAACCAAAAACAAACAATACACCAAGCCACTGACCAGCCAAAACAATAATATTCGGCAACCAACTAACAATCCCAGCATGCAAAACATCAACCAAAACACTAACTGAGAACACCAGTCTAAAACCAATAATCCGTAAAGCATAGACTAGAGAAACTAGGAAATTTGTTAAATTAACAAACATATAGCCGACCGCGGCACCAACCCATCCAAAACCAAGATAAACGAGGCCAATGCCAACACCAAACCTCAGAACATTACCAATGACGTTTCCAAGAAACATTATATCGGTTCGGAGAAGGGAAACAAGAAATGCCTGTAGAGTCTGGTAAATACCGAGTAAAACAATAATGCTGGCTATTCTAAGCATCTCCGGTGTATAACTCCATAGGCTATACCCTAGTGAACCAATAAGATAGAGAAATGACCCCGTAGCTACATATACCGTTGAAGTGAATAATATTGTTGTCCATAAATACCTAGATAGACAGTCTCGGTCACCTAAGCCTATGCATTGGCCAAGAAACCTTCTAAGACCAGTCCCTATACCAAGGCTTAATAATCCATTAACTAGGCCTGCTAATCCCACAGTAGCTGATGTAAGGCCCAGTGTCTCGGAGCCAGCAATTGCTGATATAATCATCCAATATATGAAGCCGGAGAAACTACCAATAATGCTAGAGCCATAAAGCCAGAAACCACCACGAACAACCCTGCTTATGCTTATAGAGTCATTTTTAGACACATTGTATCACCAGATTATTGAAGCCACTAAACCCGCCTATTTCCCTGAATACACTGAATAAGTCTATAGATGTGAGAAATAAAACCATATTGTACAAAAGCTTGTATAAGCATAGTTTAGTCTGAACAAAATAAGAGTGATAACATGAAGTATGAGCTTCTCATGACACATAATATTTTCTTAGAGACAGTATCTGCTTTAATAATTCTCTCATCCTATAATGGAAGATATTAAGTCGGTTAGTGAAACCTTTATTCTATGCCTCTGTATAGTAGACAGGATCTGATCTATGCAGTTGGGATTCCGGCATTCTATTTCTATATAATCTTTAGTGAGTAGCTCGGCTATGCCTTCAGCAGTTAATTCCACGTCAAAGCTTAAACCATATTTATCACTACTATTCTCCAAGGCCCTCTTAGCATGGCTATGGCATTGGTTTTCATCCTGGATTCGAGTTCAAGTATACGTGGCTCTACTCTAGCTTCATACCACTTCTGCCTTTCAATGAATTTTAGGTATTCAAGCTTCTTCTTAACCTTTGACATTATTATTGTTTCAATTTGTCTCGGTAAACTACTCTCTACAAGTTCCTTTGTCCAAGTTCTGGGCCCGGGCTTTCTAAGGATCTCTACAATTTGTTTAACCAGTTTTATAGCTTCGCTCTGAATCTCTCTAGGCTTATCCTTTTTCTCCCACTCCCTCTTCATCTGTGGGAATAGCTCTTCAGCTCTTCTCTTGATCTCTTCCTCCTTGGCTTTAATAAATGCCTCTACAGCTTCTTTTAATGACTTACCCTTTGCTAGGAACTTTAGTTCCTCAAGCCCTCTTATCCTTGAATTAAGACTCTCTATGATTCTTCTAAACTCTTTATTCTCATCCATCAAACGTTTAATTTCCTCTTCTTTCTCTTCAACAAGTCCATTGTGTTCCTCATTAGCTTTAGATAGTTCTTCTACCTTCTTCCTCTCAATAGAAAGTTTATCTTCAAATTCTTTAACTCTCAGTAATAGCTGATCCCTATCCTCTTTAACTCTATCATAGTCCCTTATCGCTTCAAGCTCTCTAATGTACTGTTCAATCTTATCCAAATTCAAACCATATCCCACTAACAAATATTTCAAACGAATAACCATGGTTATGGGTTATTATGTATTATTAGCTTTTACTTTTCTCTTCTAGAGCTAACGTTAGCCCCCTTCTAGCCCATTCCAGGAGACCGAGAAGTTCTAGCTCAGTAGTAAATATAATATGTTTCTTGGCTATGGTTTCTCCTGCCTCGACTTTCGGATTTATATTATTAACTCTACAATACTTGATTACTCCATCAAGTAATGATAAGGCATAATCAATTGGTAGGTTCTTTGCTTCGCTAAGATACTTTATAAGTGCTTGAATTATTCTCGCAAGCCTCAGCTCTTCCTCGAGCCTACCTGCCTCAGCTTTTAATTCTCCATACTTTTCTAGGAACTTCCTATATCCAGAATTGATAGACTCTATTGATTCCCTGTATTTTCCCGTTATAGTATCCATGCTTTTCTTGACTTCTTCTGTGAGAGGCTTCATTATTGTTGTTATTATGTATTTGAGTTCTTCGAGAACTTCTCTCAACTCATTAACTCTGTTTTGGAGCTCATTTACTTGGGCTTCGAGCTTGTTCTTCTCAGTAGTGAGTTTATTGATTTCTTTTTTCTAAGTTCTTTAGTTCGCCGTATTTCTCAATAGCTTCGAGGACTTTGATGGGTTCACCATGTCTCTTAGCGAGATTGTAGAGTGTTTTAATAGCTGTAAAACCAAAGTTGTACTCGTATATGAGTTTATTACACATATCTAGTACTGTTTTGAAATGAGCATATTCTGCTTCTAGCTTCTTCAACCCTGCTTCTAATTCTTCTTCATCATCATAGTCTCTGATACTTCTTTATTTAGAGAAGAAAGGTCTTTATAGGTATTAATAGCTTCTAGAACCCCCTTTAATCCACCGTATTTTTCTGTTGCTTTGCTAAGCTCATGTAAGGCTTTGTCATCATAGCCCATTTTCACTAGCTTATTATAATTGTTGAGAATATGTGCGAGTTCTTCTCTACGCTTCTCCAATTTCCTAACCATCTTCTCTAGATTATCAATAGTCTTTTCTAGCTCGGCCTTCTCCTCCTCTAATCTATTGATTTCTGACTTTATCATTTCTAATTTACCATAAGCTTCTATAGCTTCAACAACTCTAGTATATCCACCAAGCTTCTCACCAGCTTCATATACTTTCTTCAAGAAATCTATTGTAAGGCCCTCGGATTCAAGTCTAGATATATAGCCTAAAGCTTCTCTAAGAACGTTAACCTTTAGACCAGTATCTCTTACTTGCTTAAATATTTGGAGTATTTCCTTAACTTTTAGTTTTAATTGTTTAGCCTCGGCTAGGAGCTCAGTTACATCATCGAGTTTTAAACCCTTATTTTCAAGCTCATTAATTATTGAGATAACTTCTTCAACATCCTTTAATGTATAACCATTATCAATGAGTCCAGCTAGCATTTTTATTGCTTCATACTTAGTACTTAGATCAACTACTCTAGTTCCTCCCGTATATTGCTTGATCGTGGATTTGCTCCAACCACCATTCGTTAATATACTAATCTCTTGATTTGTAAAACCCATTCTCTAAGCATTCCCATAAGCTCCTTAGCTCTAACGAGCTCCTTTTTAGGCAAAGGCTTCTTCCGAGACAATTCCCTCAATTCCTCTATAGTTTCTTCAAATCCATTCAACCTATCACCATTTCTAATATAGTCTAATAGGAGTGATTAAGGACAGTGGTAGAGGAGAATAGGGGATAACGAGGGAGGACAGCGAAGGATAGTGGAAGTCTAAACCATATTTTTATCTAAATATTCCCCTTTATATTCCAATATAAAACTAGAGGGGCTTACTCCTAGCCCCCACATGTAATACTGTTTCCGTCTAAGCTATCTATGGATAAATTTGTACCTCATAACCCTCCACTACCCCTACTAACCCTCACACTATTCTTCTCTACACCCTGATTATCCGGATCCACTTTGGTTTCATACTTGGTTAGCTATATCTGCTTATAGATTACTGGATAAAGATATTACACAACTATCCTGTCAAGTATCTTCCTGGGATCTCCTAGTATGATCATCGTTCTTTCCACATAAGTTCATTAGACTATCATGGATATCCTCCTGATTATCAAAGCTATTGGCATGGTTCCCATAAACACGGCTTCTACGACTAGATAGAGGTAATAGCTACTCAAACCAATGGAAAGAGAAAAGTATAGCTTTTAGAATAAAAGCCTTGGATGCATCTTATTATATATAATTGGGAGCTCATGAGGTTTAAACCGCTTGGCATCATAGTGCTTTCTTGGTCGAGGTAGTTTAACAATAGTATTGGTTTTACTAAAGTACTGGTCAGAGCCCTAGTGAAATTGATTAATAATTCTTACTGGTAAGGATACTATAAAAGTTGATATAACTTAACTTTGCATTCTCAGGAAAACTAAATACGATTAGCTACTTGAAAACATGTTTCCCAAGTAATCCATCTCGCAAGTCTTTATAGTAGCATATTTCTCATACAAATTTTATATCCAGCAAATAACCCATCTCTTAATTAAATCAATAGTTTTCTTAATCCTATAGTTTAAGAACGCTTTTAAACCATTATTACAATAGTTTCTTAGCTTTAGATATCTTTGATCTTCTTCGAGAAGGTTTAGAGTCATATTTTGAGTCCCTTATCCTAGTTAACTCAATAAATAGATAATAGAGTAGGGTATAGATGTATTTATCTTGGTTAACTATTTGTAATATTATGTTGAAAGGATGGTGGATAAAATGGTGTCGCATTATCGCATATATGTAGTTGTAAAGGAGGTTTGTGGATATTGTGCTGTTGGTTATAGGCCCGGCGACATGTTTGTTGTAGAAAAATTCTATATCGAGCCGGTACGAAATACAAGAATATGTCTTCACGCGCTTAGCTCTATGTTAACACTTCTTATGCCGTTTCTTAAGGGGGTATCAGCTAAAGTACTCGGTATAGGTGAGGAAGATAATGTAGGGTATACACAATGCCCGGATCCGGGAAAGCCCTATACAAATGGAGGAACAGTAATCTTCGAGTTAAGGAGGGAAAAGGTAAAAGAATAAGTCTCTAAACTAAATTTCTAGTTTAGATTCAACAACATCTATGATTCTCTTCGAAGCTCTTCCATCACCAAAAGGTGATTTTTCAGGTAACCTTACTTCTTCACTAAGTAGTTTTTCTAATTCGGCTAGTACCACAACAGGGTTAACACCAACCACTCTTGCGAAACCATAAATAACTGCTTCAGGTCTTTCTGTAGAGTTTCTAAGTACCAACACAGGTTTACGTATCTTGGGATAAGTAGCTTCCTCTTGTAAACCACCGGAATCAGTTAATATAACTATGCAGTTCTTCATTAACGCGAGAAACTCGAAATAACCCTGTGGCAGAAGGAGTTGCAGATGTGATATATGCTCTACTTCGCTCCACAATCCGAATTCTTGTAGCCTCTTCCTGGTCCTAGGATGTATGGGAAAGACTATTGGTAATGGACTACGCTGTAAGATCCTAACGAAATCCCGAAGAATCTGAGGATTATCAACGTTTTCGGCTCTATGGAATGTTACGAGAACGTATTCGTCAAATCTTATTTTTTCAAGAACTTTATGCTCTACCTCTTTAACTCTACTAAAGTAGATATTTAGTGCATCAATAACGGTATTTCCTGTAACATAGATTTCACCCCATACGTGTTCCGCTAATAGATTCTTCTTAGCTATCTCTGTAGGTGCGAAGAGATAATCTGACACGTGGTCTATCATTCTACGGTTATGCTCTTCAGGCATTCTCCAATCATAGCTTCTAAGACCTGCTTCAACATGTCCAAGCTTAATGCCTAGTTTAAGGGCTGTTAGTCCTGCTGCCAACATTGTATTAGTATCTCCTTGTATGAGCATTACCTTATGCTTACCTAGTCTTTCGAGAGCTTTCTCAAGTTTAATCATCATTTCCCCTACTTGAGATGCGGGATTAGAGTTATCAAGTATAAAGCTAGCATGAGGCTTAGGCAACCCCAGTTCTTCAATAAATACCTTACTCATTTCATAATCATAGTGCTGACCTGTATGTATGAATGAAAAACTTAGCCCCTTCCTTTCAAGCTCTTTGATTACGGGCGCCATTTTTATGATCTCGGGCCTAGTACCAACAACTACCGCTATACTCATAGCTTAAACACCTTTCCATAGCCAATACCATAGTATCTAAAACTATACTTAACAGCCTGATGAGGCTCTACAACCCTCCTACCATCAACAATTATCTTATACCTTACAAGCTTAGCAATAGTCTCCAAGTTTAAGCCCTTGAACTCCGGATGATCAGTAACAATAACAACTACATCAGCATTTTTAACAGCATCTTCCAGAGAATCGGCTCTTTCAGCACCGAAGCACTCCTCTGTATATGGGTCGTAGACAACTACCCCAGCACCTCTCCCAAGTAGCTCCCTCACTATATACTTAGCTGGGCTCTCCCTAGTATCGTCAACACCACCCTTATACGCAACACCTAATACAGCTATTTTAGCACCTTCAACGCTTAGGCCAGAGTCTCTAAGAGCCCTCTCAACGATCTCAACTGTGTGTCTCGGCATGTACTCATTTATTTTCCTAGCGAGTATAATTAACTGAGTGCCCCAGAACTCTTTGTATAACGAGGCAAGCATGTAGGGATCCTTTGTCAAACAAGGGCCCCCCACGCCAGCTCCAGGCATATGTATATTGACGCGCGGATGTGTATTGGCGAGCCCAATCGCTTCGTAGACATCTATTCCGAGCCTCTCGGCCATTAAGGCGATTAGGTTAGCATACGCTATGTTTAGATCCCTAAACGTGTTCTCAATCAACTTAACAAACTCAGCAGTAATAGCATCAGTTGGGTAAAGATTCGGGTTCACCTTGCTATATAGCTCGAGAGCCTTCATAGTAGACCTAGGACCAACACCACCAACAACACGGGGTTCATGTAATAACTCATGAATAGCCTTACCAGGGGCAATCCTCTCAGGCACGTGTGCAAGGTAAAAGTCCTCTTCCGCCCTCAGTTCAGATTCTTCGAGGAGAGGTTTAGCAAAGCTAACAGTCGTTCCAGGTGGAATAGTGGATTCTATAACGACAAGCATATCTCTATGCAGACCTGCCTTAACAGATTCAAGAGCATCCCTAAGATATGAGAGATCCACAGCACCTTCTTTAACGGGTGTCGGGACAGCAATGATCACAGTGTTACACTGCTTAATGGCTTCAACAGCATCCGTGGTAGCTCTTAAAACCCCCTTAGAAACAACATCTTGTAAGAGAGCATCTAGACCAGACTCTTTAATATAGCACTTACAACTATTTACAGCCGCAACTTTGTTCTTATCAATATCAACACCAATAACTCTAAAACCTTTGCTAGCAAAGACAACAGCTGTAGGAAGACCAACATAACCCAGCCCTAAGACTGTTAAACATGACCCACTGCTCTGAATTTTTTCTTCAACTCTTTTAGTAACTGATTTTTTCACTTCATTAATGGGTTTAGCTATGACAACGATCTGGTATCCAAATAGGTTCGGAAATTTTTCCAAAAGTTTCCTTAGTGGCATAATTTTAGAAACTATGTTATGGAAAGGAAATTGAAAGACTGGTCTAATTTCGACAGCCTTCAGGTCACAACTTCTTAGGAATTCCATGAAGTCTGGTATTGACCAGTAATGAAGATGTTCAGAACGTTCATATAGATGTTGTCTGGGAAAACGGCCAAAAAGAAGTTGTAGACGATATTTATAGTATGCAATATTTGGGAAAGTTATTATAAAATATCCTTCGTCGGCTAGATACCGTTTAAGTTTTTTGAGTACCTTTTTGGGTGTAATTAAGTGTTCTATAACTTCGGATAAGATAATTACGTCAAAGGTTTCCTTAATAGGTAAATCTTCGTTCTCAATATCACATACAAATGCATTTACACCATTTCTTCTAGCTAGTTCAACAGCTTGCTCCGATATATCAATACCCCATACTTTATTTCCTTTTTCCATCAAGAATTTAGCTAAGAAACCTTCTCCGCATCCTACATCTAAAACCTTCTTTCCAGAACCAACAAGAGAAGCTATGATTGCAAAGGGACGGGGTATATGTTTTTTACCATAAATATACCCTATCTTTTTGCGATATTGCCAGTACTCTTCGTAGAATTGTTTCTGGAACCTAACCATTTATTTTGCACCGTTTTTTGCTATTATGATGTGGACTATATGAAGTTTGGGTCCTTTTGTTTTTAGAAATTTTTGAAGTAACAATGCAATAAGGATCATGCCCACTATTAGTGGAAGAAAATGATCCTTTGGGGTACGAAAAGTAGAGTCGTTTGAAAGAGCGTAGTAATGGGAGCCATAGATACGTGTCCTATAACTTTAAACCCGCTTTCGTTTAATATTTTAAATAAACCTTGGATAGTCCATCGCCAATAATCTTCGGGTTCATGTCCCTCTATCCAAAAACCGCGTGTGGAAAGAATCAGTAGACCTTTGTCTCGTAACACGCGGTTTATCTCTTTTAAAACATCTAAAGGATTTTTGACATGTTCTAAGACTTGTGTACATAGAACTATGTCAAAGCTAGACGATCTAATTGCAAGTGCTTCGGCATCAGCGATAATGTCTGCCTCCTCGGAGTATTTGTCTATACCAACGTAGAAAGAGTGTCTAAAGTATTTGTAGTACGGTTTCCTTCCACATCCAATGTCAAGAACCTTAATATTTTTATCTGATAGTTTAGCTGCAAGTTTGTGCACATTTTTATCGAGAAACTTCTTAACCAAATAGCGATTGCTCGTTATCTTTGCTGACATTATCCGTAAACCTCGCGAAGTATCTCTTAATATTTTTTCAAAACCCTTAAATAAACTCTGACTAATTTAAGAATTTGTTTTTCCTCAGAAAATCTCTCCTTATAGATCTTTAGACTCGCCTCTCCAAATTCTTGTATTTGCCTATTGTCACTTAAGACTCTAATAATCGATTCTGCTAGTTGGTGAATATTTTTAGGTTCTACAAGGTAACCGTTCACACCATGTATAACCGTTTCCATATTACCACTAACCTTTGTAGCGATTACGGGAAGCCCTGAAGCCATAGCTTCCAGCAAAACCATAGGATGACCTTCGTGAAGTGATGGAAGAACAAAGACATCAGCTGCCCCATAGTATAGGCTGAGCTTTTCTGTGGGAATTCTTCCCGTGAAGAACACATTTGATTTAAGATTAAGTTCTTCAACAAGTTGTTCGAGCGCACCTCTCTGCGGACCATCCCCGACTATCACTAAAATTGCATTTGGAATTTTCGTTAATATTATAGGTAAAGCTTTTATTAGATATTCTGCTCCCTTCCTCGGTATCAAATTTCCAACAAACAGAACTATTTTAGCATCTCGAGGTAAGCCTAACTTTTGTCTACAGAGAGCCTTAGATTTAGGAGCAAACTTTGTTTCATCAACAGCATTGTATATAATTGTTACCTTATTGGCTGGAGCACCTACGTTCAAAGCTAGTTTTTTAGTTGCCTTACTTACAACAATAATAGCGTCCGCTATTCTAAAAGCAACGATCCTCAATATATTCCAAATTAAACTGTTACTAGGGAGAACATCTGCTCTATGCACGGTAACTACCACAGGTTTCATAATTAACTTAGTAACCAATACTGAAAAAGCTCCAAACATATCGATAGCATGAACATGGACAATATCTGCTTTGCTGAACACTCTGATTATATTCAAAAGTCTAAACGGATTAAGAGGTAGAAGGAAAGGTCTTGCCTTTATTCTTATGATCGGAATACCGTCTCTTACTTCAAGTCTTCTATCATTCTTACTATGAACTATGGTGAGAACAAAGACCTTAGCCCCACTTCTATGAAGACGCTTAGCAAATTCGTGAACGAATAAACAATAATAAGGATTATCAGCATGGGGATACCATGCAGAAGCTACACATATCTTTAACCTACTGAACAAATTTTGAATCCATTGATATTTCACTTTCGCAATCACCTCCCTCATAATGAGCAATTATCAATGCCTTCATCTCTTAGAACTTGTTTGTGGAACCCTAAAAGTAATTATGAGAATTAATGCTAAAACATATATTAAGCCGTACTTGAACAACAAAGGTAAGGAAGTAGCCTCGTCATATACTCCCAAACCTTCGATAAATTCAACATTGGAAGTCTTTACCTTCAGTAATAGCAGATCGTCTCCGACAACGTATTCTATTGTTGAAGTTCCTTTAAGAACTAAGTCCTTAGCTATGTAGGGAAATCTCAAACCTTGATACAGCACCCCTCTTATCGACGATTCATTTGTGATGATAATCGGCGTTTTCGATATGATAGTCACGTTATTCAACACAAGTTCTTGGCTTAGCTTGAATATTGAAAATGAAGAGTTTGATAGATATGATTGTACCGTGGTATTAGCAGGGATAACGACCTTAGTAGCTCTAATCAGAGCATAGAAACCAACACCTTTCGATATGGATACATTGTCTGCGCTTATCTTTAATGTTTTTTGCTCATATGGTTTTATAGCAATGAATTCAACTGTAGAATTATAGTAACATGCCGTATCTATACATAGGATCTGTTCCTTTAGGGGCAATAAAATATAAGATCTAGAGATTATTTCAGCATTACTAAAAATAATTTCATCTGTTATTATGTTCGCTTTCATCATAATCGAACAACTATAGTTTTTAACATCAAAAGTGCTGAGATAATGTTGAAGTATTTGTCTTAATTTATCAACAACGCTTTCATCACGAAGAGTGTCTTCAAGAGGTGATTTCAGGTCTAGATAAATTATTGTTGCTGAGTCGACATGCTCTAAGTATACTTCAGCACCATTAGTACTTAACAATGTTGAGTGTTCTTTCTTAGACAGCATGTTATATATATCGCCATGACCCGCAGTGTTCATGACAATAATGGTTCTATTACTGCCATGCGACCCTTCAATAAGATCCATTAACGATATTAACGGCCTTATCTCTAGATCCAGAACAAGATTTCTAATAGTCACGCTGTAAAACCTATCAACTCTTACTCCTATTGCCCCACCATAAATATTCACATAGAACATAATGGATTTATAGTTGTCGAGCTTTAACCTCGCTATTCTTTGCCTGAGGTCTAAGGATATACTTAGCCTATGGTCTATACTCGGATCAAAGCTGTCACCTATGTAAATTCCGGGCCAAGGCGGGTCACATATATATCCACTTACATTTTTGCTACAACTTAAAGCATATACTTTACCTTTATTTTCAAGCATTATGCCTAAGAACTTGTAATTATTTTTATCTATGTAATCGTATACTAGGTAAATATAGTTAAGCACTTTCGGATCATATTCCTCTACTTTAAATATGAGTGAAATATTAATATTATTCACACCTATAGACGAGATCGACTTCCATATAGCGATATTCTCGGTTATAGGTCTTTCAGGATCACCAAGTTTAAGTACTTCATTCTCAAGAATAGCTCTGCCAGAGATTCTTCTCCAATAACCTGCTAATTCTTTGCTTAGTGTATTAACTGTTATATTTGTGCCTTGAGCAATAGGATCGTATGGTAGGATCAAAGTCTTATAAATATTGTGATCAATAATACTTGGATCCGCTTCTAGTACTGTTGTATAATTCAGCCCTAGTCTTGATAATAGTAAGAATGCCTTGTCCATCCATGGTACAAGGTCTCTCTGCATAGGTAGTACTAGTGCTGTCTTACTACTTGGAAGAACTGGTGCTAGGGATGGAATATCATACACCGTTATAGGACCCATCTCGAATACCTTGTCTGCAACACTGGGTATTAATGTTGTTCCAATCCATCCACTCGAAAAAACTTTGATGTCTGTCCTGCGATCAACATATACATAGGGTGTATCAAGACCGTAAGGCCTCAGATTCCTTAAAGCAGTTTCTGCTAGAGAGAATCTGAAGACATTCGACGGATCAGCGAATACTGCGTAAGTAGGGGCAGAAAGAACAACCTCGCTTCTACTACGTATTGTTGGGGTAAGGATCCACTTATCTGATTTATCCCATACAATATCTCTTAGTTTTGTAAGTGCTGTGTACTCTAGCTCATCTATTTTATACTTGCTGGAACTTATGTTCCAATAAGATGATATCACCAAGGCGTTGGAGAATGATATCACGATCAATAAACTTAAAACTATCGTGATAATTACAGACCGCTGTCTATGTGGGTCACCAATTAAATCAGATAGACGCTTTAATGCATGAACAGCATAAGGCAATAATGCTAAGTATACGAACATAAGGAACCTCTTCTCTCCCCAATAACCTGTGTTAACGCCGTTCATATTTAGATATGAGACTACTCTTCCTATAATGGTGCTTATCATAATGATTAACACTAAAATCTTTGCAATAATCCTAGATGTTGAGTCTTTATCGTGCAAGAATACATGGGTAATCCCGATTACACCTAAGGGAAGTACAAGACCTAATATTATTGGGTAAATGAACCATGGTACTAAACCTACTACTCCTCCCGGATCAGCTAAGTGTGTATAAAATTCGTTGTTCGTATCAAGAGCTGTTAGTATCCCTACTGTAAATAGTCCTATAATAATGTATAGCAATGCACCCGATAAGATACCCTTTACACGATCGTAGACCATGATATTAATCCTGGTAAATGAACCTATGACTTGCCGAAGAACTTTCCTTAGCATCCACGCTGAACCAAGTAATATGGCAGGTCCGAAGAATGCTACTAATCTAACCGTTGTAACTGGGTGGGACGCCACGACGGTTATAGCCATGTCTACCAGCCCAACGACGACAAGACCTGTGATGAACCCGGTAACAAGTTTGTTCAAAGTTTTGAGTATTCTGCTTTCTTTGACGAATATGATAGTTAGAAATAGAACTAAAGTAAACATAAAAGCCTCAGGAGGATGCGTCCCCATCATGGTTATGGCGAGCATCAATGCCACCATACCCAGCGAACCACCAGAAACGGGGAGACAATCAGTCTCTGTTCTCATGATTTTGAATACCAGTGACAGGGAAAGGAGGTATGTAGCAGTTGCAAAGCTTATAGGAGCAGGCCACATAAATGGGGATGGAGCATACCTTAAATTGTTATACATCCTGCTATTACCTTCAATAAGCTTGACGAAGTATTGCGATACATTAGTCGGAGGATTGAATAATAAGTATAACCAGCCTAAGCCTGTGAAGATAAATGTTGAGATAAAAGCGAGAATATCGTATATAATTTCACTCTTCTTTAACACTGTACGTACAAACGGTATTATAGAAACAATGTAGACAATGTTTACCAGTATAAACAACAAGTTTATAACATCAAAATTCCTTTCGCCAGAGAGCACTATCAGGGAGCCTAAATAGGCATGGAAAAAATGGTAGTAATCCAGAGTGATCTCGATGAATTTTAATGGATTCCTAACAATATTTACAGAAAACATGTAATGTCTCGTAATGTCCGTTCCGGGAATGTATACGAAATCTCTATAGTAAAAAGCATAGAACGTAAGTATAACAACAATAATCATAATAAACCTGCATAAAGTACTATTATCTAGGTTAAACTGTAAATATCTGTCTACTTTTTTATTGGCTTCTCTAAATAGCAGTAATAGATTCATGAATATAAGAAGAGATAGTATGATTCGGATCATCGAGATGTCGAATAGTATAGATGAAACAAAAGTTATGAGGGCAATGTACGTAGAGCCTAAAATGAATGCAAAAACCGTGATCTCAAGATTATCTAGTAAAGATGTAAGTCCTATCACCTTGATTATGCTGTACCCCACTACAAAATAGAATGGTAAGAATAGAGCCGCTGATATCGATGTAAACCCTATATAACGAGTGACGTGAGCAAGCATTAGGAACAATATCAATAATATATAGATGTGCTTCTTAGGAATATTAATCCTATGCGTTAATACAGATGTTCCCAAGTCTTTACTTATGTTAATTATGGAAGATAGATATAGAGCTAGTACAACTGCTGTGCTCAATGTTGCGAAAATGTATGGATATGGATATGCAATATGCATAGCTATTGCAAGTGATAGAAGTAGAGTTAATAGTATCGAAACTTTTATTATGAATCGCATTTTGTTCACCTCATCAAGGACTTAATCATCATGTATAGTACCTCGGCACCTTTCATTCTATCAACAAGTTTACGTATTTTTAATACTCTTGCCTTAAGCCTTTCCAATTTTTCTTCATTAAAAACTATATCTTTTATAGCTTTGATTATACATTCGATGTCCGTTGGTTGACATAGATAGCCCAATTTATTTTGTTCCACTATATTATAAAGTTCAGACCCCCTCCTAGCTAATACAATAACTGGAAGTCCGCATGCAATATATTCGTAGAACTTTGCTGGTATAGCATAATCGAACATAGGATCGTCTATTCGCGGAACCAAACCTATATCACAAGCCGAAAGTATCTGAGCAAGTCTCTTCGGCGATTTAATCATGCCTACATTCATAATTAACTCTTTTATATCCAAATACTCAATCATTTTCGCAATAGTTTTAGAATAGTTGAGGTCCGCAAAACCCCCGATTAACAACAGTCTAATTTTTTCCTTGATATGGGGGACCTCATTGACTACTTTAGCTAAAGCTTTGAGAAAGTTCTCGATCCTGTAATATCCTCCAAGACGACCGTTAACCACGATAATCTTAACATTGTCGTCTAGTCCAAGTGTTTTCCGGACCTCTTGTCTGTTCTGATACGGTTTAAAGATGCTGGTATCGGCTCCATTGGGTGCTAAGAAAGCTTTTATGCCGTATGATGCTAGATACTTCGCCAAGACAATGGTAACTGTGATGACTGTATTAGCCCTTCTATAGATTGCGAAGTTGAGTCGTTTCAACAGTTTGTGAAATTTTCTACTCAATCCTTTCGAAGACGACAAATCATAATCCTCAGCTAAATCGCGAATGTCAACAATAAACTTTGCTCCTATTATTTTGGCACCAATATATGAAGAATAGACCTGTTCTATCTTTGGAACAGACACGATAACTATCTTCGGTTTTAATAAGACTATGACGGACGTTAAGAATAGAGATGATAGCATATTAAGGATTCTTACAGCCCATAGCTTCAATTCTATGTAAGGCTGTACATTCAATATGATGCAGTTTAAGGGCTTATCTTCATGCTCTCGTTTTTTACATGTTATTAGTTTTAATTTGGATCGGATTAGAGTGTGGGTTATAGTACCAACTATGTATATTGACATACCATTCGAGCTTAGGAATTTAGCAAAATACTCTATTCTTCGCCATGCAGCACATGGAAAAGGTATTGGATAACCTAGTATAAATATGATATTTATTTTTCGTCTATAAGATTTCGCCATATTTATCGCCATCCTCATAATTAACGAAATATATGTTCAAGGTAGATTCTACGTTCATTGCAACAGGCAAGGAATGCTTGAATTATCCTAAAGTGGTATTAACATTGGATTCTATTTAAACTTTTATTGATACGGTTTCAAATCAGAGAAGGCTCGTATAATAGTATCACAAAACGAAATAACAATCCAAACTTTAAAGGAGACGCTGGAGAAAAACATAGTGATTCGTAATAGCTATCGTCCACCTGAAAGATTTTCTCAAACTTATTGGATGTCTATCTGATATTAACTTTATTGAGATAAGTGTTAAACAACCGAAAAAGAAGCCCTTTATGAATAATATAAATTAGCCAAGAATACTAAGCCTAGAATGACAAAGAGAGCAGGGGAGGCAATCATACTCTAAATAGTGGTTCTATAGTTCTCAAAGACAGGAATAAAGTATATAACTTCAACTATAATAAATACCAAGAGAATTATTCTCTAATTCTTGTAAAGTAGCTATCTTGTTATTCTTCTTTCTCGTACCCTTTGCTGACCACGGCCTCTAGCATATATTTACATTATCATATTTACATTAATTAGTAAATTATAATCAACTTTAGCCCCTAGCTCTTAGTCAATCATGCATTACTATAGTTCTCTTGTATATTCGAAGTATTTTTGAAAAAACCACATTGGTATCGTACTGCTTTGCTTTTTCCCTAGCCCTTTCTCCTAATTTTTCTCGCAATTCCGGCTTGCTGTATAACATCGACATTAAATTCACAAGCTGTTTAGTGTTACGAGGATCAAAAAGAAGAGCTTCTTTTCCGTCTTCAACAATCTCCTCTATGGCTGGTATATTGCTTGCAATTATTGCTTTACCTGCAGCCATAGCCTCTATAAGACTAAATGGGCTTCCCTCACTTAGGGATGGTAAAACAAAGATATCTATCCCTTTTAATAACCTATACGCGCCTGGAATGTGACCTAAGAAATAGATGTAGTCATCAATACCCAGCTCTTTAACTTGTTTTTCGAGTTCTGGTCTAAGAGGTCCATTGCCTATGATTATAAGTCTAGCTTTTTTGTCTATGTAACTGATAAATTCTCTAAACGCATTTATAAGTATTTTAAGATTCTTTTCTGGTTTTAGTCCGCCGATGTAGCCTATACAAATGATATCTGATTCTGGGAGCCCTAGTTGTTTTCTTGCTTCTTCTCTTGGTAGTAAACGTTTTTCAAATTCTTGCAAATTTATAGCAGAAGGCATTACCTCAAGTTTATGTAAAGGTACACCGCAGGCATTATAAAAGGATCTGATCTCATTATTGTTTACCAGGATCATTGAAGAACTGTTAATGGCCAGCTTTAGGAATATCATATGCAGTATCTTCGTTAAGAACCATAATAACTTGCACCAAGAAGATTTCGTCAGCAACAGTTTTATTTTCCATTCTCTAAGGGGAAAACCATGTATTTGAACTATGTGGGGTACGCCGAAAAGTTTCCATATAAAGAATGTGATTAGAAATGAACTGGATAAGTCATGGGCATGAATTACTTTTGGTGAACCTCTATCATGTCTAAGCTCTCTCACAAGCCTTATTATTCCTAAAAGAACTGTTAATGGATTTGGAAAATGGTTTACTAGGTATATTAAAGATGCTCTTCTAGGCATTATCTTTGTCTTGTTTGGTTGTTTGTCTTTAACACCGTTGAGGGAAAGTTTCCCAAACTTATACACGATTTTAACTTTATAACCACGACTTACTAAAAACTCAGCGAGTTCCCTGATATATTTCGCCCACCCTCCAGATCCGTGAAGATCTCCGCCAAAAATTAAATAAATCAACATTAAGCCGTTACACTAGCAAGTAACATTAATTGTCTAGATATTCGTACAAAAATTAGACATTCCAACCCATATTATGAAGTCTATGTTTCACTATCTTTTCTATGGATTCTCTTGGGCTTATGAGTTTTTCTAGACCTAGTAGCTTCTTAGCTTTTGTGATATCTACTTTTATCCTGTATTTATCTTCCTTAGTGAAAAGCATGGGTTTTCCTTGATCCACTACCTCTATTGGTGGAACTATTTTGCCATTTGTGTATTTTACTATTGCGTCTCTAACAAATTCAGCGAGTTCTAATATTATTATTGGTTCTGGATAGTAAACGTTGACGATGTATGATAAACTGTTTCCAGTTTTTTCTATTTCATCATTTAGTATCTTTTTCGCGAATGTTTCATAAGATTTAACTATATCCTCAATATCTACATAGAGCATTGGTCTATACATGCTGTGTTTATAGGGGGTAATAGGTTCGCCTCTTAGGCCTCTCGTTATGAAAATGTTAGCAGCGGTTTTTTCAGGCATGCCTTCGCCTAAAACAGTACCCATTCTGATTATTCCATATATTTTGTCGGACATCTCATCGTAAAAGCGGACAATTGCCTCTTGTGCAACCTTAGATAATGCATATAGTCTTGCTCTATCCTCAACCTTGTCGGGTCTGTAGCCAAATTCCTCATTTATAACTCCACTTAACTCTCTTTCTCCAATAGTATGCCATGAACCAGCCAAGATCATGCCTTTAATATTTGGCAATTCATCGACAGCTTTACATACGTTATGGGTGCCTAGGAAATTAACTTCGTAAGCTAGACGTTTATTTTCATTAATTAAAGGAATCTGTATAATGGCCGTGTGTATAACCAAGTCAACTTCCTTAAGTCCCTCCTTAACTTGTATATAGTCGCGGACATCGCAAAACTCGAATGCATAATTAAATGTCCTATCATTAGGCTCTTTCACATCTAGTATTTTTACTTCAAAAACCGATGATAGATGCTTAGCCAAAGACGAGCCGATGAAGCCCGAGCCTCCAACAATTCCTATTCTAGACTTCATTGGCCTTCTCACCTTACTTTTTACTGTCTACTAATATTTTGTATAATTTAAAATATTTTTCCGCAATTTCTTCCCAAGAATATCTTTTAGAATAACTCCTCGAATTACTACCAAGCCTCTCTCTTAATGCATCATCCAAAAGAAGTCGGGTTATTTTTTCGGCAAAATCTTTTGCATTACCTTTTTCAGCAAACAAACCATTAAATCTATCTATAACTATCGCTTCAAGCTCCTTTAAATTACTAACCACTAAAGGCAAGCCGAATGAGGATGCTTCTAAGAGAACGTGGGGAAACCCTTCTGAAAAACTAGGTAAGACGAACACGTCTGCTACACTATAGTAAAGTTTTAGCTCTTTGTGAGGTAACGGTCCCGTGAATATTACATTATTCTCAACACCCAATTTTTTCGCTAGATTTTCTAAGGCAACAATTTGTTTGTCTGCCCCTGGACCCACGAAAATCGCGATCACATTAGGAACCTTAACAACAATCTCTTTTAAAGCTTTCAGCAAAATATGTGGTCCTTTACTTTCAACGAGACTTCCGACGAATAAGATGACCTTACTATTTGTGGGAATACCTAGGATGTGTTTAGCTTCATTCTTTGTCCAGTTAACATCAGCATAACTGGGATCTATACCATTAGGTATTACAATTATTTTCTCCTTGAAGCTTTTTAAGAATTTGGATTTTTCTATAACATGTTCAGATAAAGCAACGATAACATCTGTAAATCGTAATAATATTGGAAAGATAAATCTACTCCAAAATACTACAGAGAATTTCCTGAGTAAGCTACCATAATTCTCAATAGGATCTCCACGATGAGAAAAAATTAGAGGTTTCTTCTTAACAATACTATAAATAAATGCGGCAATAAAGGATAGTGTACCTGATTGAGCATTAATGATGTCTAAGTCATGCTTTAGAGGTTCGTAGATCAGCTTTATTGAAAGATCAGTATTCATGATGCGTACGGTTTTGGCGTACCCAATAATCGTTAAATTCTCATAACGATATATGATGTCTCCACGCGTTGTCGAACACGTGAAAATATAAACCTGATTACCTTTTTTCAAAAACTCCCTCGCTAAATACCAGACAGACCTTCCAACACCGCCTGCCTGAGCTCCTTGAGTGATAAAGTAATCTGTAAATAATCCTATCCTCAACATTACTGCTCAACTATGAATGTATTATACCATTCCGCAAGCATTAGCAAGTTCCATAACCTGAGGGCACTATAACGATCATTTTTCGAGAAAATTTTTCTTATTTCGTCTTTATTCAACCAGCAAGACATGAAAGAGTTTTCAAAAATTATTTGATATGCCAGATCTTTTAATCCCTCCTTCATCCATATTTCCAGAGGAACTTCAAATCCACGCTTCTTCCTGCTTTTTACAATTTCAGACGGAAGCAATTTATAATCCAGTAGAATTTTTCTCAATATATATTTAGTTGTTTTGTTTCTTATCCTTAAAGACAATGGTAATTTTAAGGATGATTCGACAAGGTCCCGGTCAAGAAATGGTATTTTAAGATCTAGACCAAAGTAGTCTGCAGGACGAGTCACTTTAAATACGTCTGAAGTTAGGCTAAGTTTCATAAGAACCACATTATTACGTAAGACTATATTTATCTCGGGTATTTGATTATAAATGGATCTAATAAATGTATAAACATTATTCTGGCCACTATCTGAAAATTCCTTCGGATTCCTTTCAGAATTTATTAAGGTACGAAGTTCCTCTGGTTTAAAATATCCCGTTATCATTTTAGCAATAAATCTATCCTCGGGATTAGGAGAACTCATCAAGTCATTTCTGAAAAATTCAATAATTCTCTGTAAATCTCTACTAGTATATATTTT
>Ga0190367_1000579_pt1 | contig 25487 bp, 26 predicted proteins | sample 4872181011_MG_FD_171838 | JGI IMG/M metagenome (GOLD analysis project Ga0190367, IMG submission 171838) | Hydrothermal vent microbial mat bacterial communities from Southern Trench, Guaymas Basin, Mexico - 4872-18-10-11_MG | ecosystem: Environmental > Aquatic > Marine > Hydrothermal vents >...
TCTTATGTTAGCTTAGATAATAGTTACGGATGAAGGCTCTTATTGTAGCGCCTTTAGGGGACTTTGAGAGAGCTAGTAGTGTTTCTTATTTAGTTGAAGTGCCTAGTGACGGGTTTAAGGAAACTCGTTTCTCGGAGTACTGTGCTAGATTGAGTACTGCTGCTCTCTACTCTGCTTTAACAGAGGATTTGGGCTGGAGCTGTGAGTGCTTGTTTCTTGTTCCCTCTACACTAGCTATTAGAAGCATTTATTTCTATGGAGAGTTTCCGGAAAGTTTTGCTGATTTAGAGAAACTTGCACTAAAGTATATTGAGGAGAATTTATGTCGTGGCGATGTTTTTCCGGAGAAGTATTCTGTGAAAGTGCTTCCTAGTATAGGTTCTTTTGTTTGTCCTTCTGGTAAAAGCCTTGTTGAAGTGTATTTTAAGGGCAGTATGAGAGTATTCTATGCCAATGTCTACTTACATGTTTTGAAAGTGTTGGCTAAAGGAGACTACGATGTAGTTGTTCTTGATTTGAGTCACAGTGTTAACTTTATGCCTTTTGCTACTAAAAGTGCTTTAGAATACGCGTCTTACGCCTATATGGCTTCGAGTACTGATGAGAAGAAGAGACTCTACTTGCTTACTTACTGTGCTGTCCCTGTTATTTGTCCTAGGAAAGAGCCTTTAAAGAGTCTTGTAGCGCCTGTTCACTTACTTGAAACAATTAGACTTGAGCCTAAGTCTGCTTTCAAGATTCTCTGCGACGAGATTTATAGGCTTATTCACTACCGTGACGAGGGGTATAGGACTTTTAGAAAAGAGCGCTTAATTAATATTACAGATAAGTCTAGAGCTAAAGCTATTTTAAGCGAGTATAAGAGAGCACTAGCGTCTAGTAAAATAGATGTGCTTTTAGATGATTTGTGGAAGCTTACAGGACACTTAGTAGACTCTATTGAAAACGGCTTAGTGCTGAAATTAGCTACAGTGCTCGATAAGCTTTCTGAAGACTATGTTAAAGCACTAGAGACAATCATTGTGAAGTACTCTACTGACCCGGGTGCTCTAGTTAAGCATGTGAGTACTAAAGATAAGTCTACGGTAATTGAGTACGAGTATGCTATTGAGCCTAGAAAAAGGCTCATTAAACTGCATGCTTTACTCTATGCAGTTGTTTCTAAGAAAATGAAGCTCGGCTCTATAAGCGACGATGGGTGGTTTTCTATAGATGTTTTGAAGAAAATTAAAGAAGAGTTTATAGTAGATCCTGTTAAGGAAATAATTATTGATAATGAGCTCAGCGATTTTAAGAAAAGAATACTTGGTTTATTTAACTTAACTGATATTCCTGAAAATCCCCTAGCGAGTAGAGAAGGAGTTCCTTATGCAGCAGTACACGCATTAACTAGTGAAGCTAGAGCAGTAAGGCTAATCGATATATTTAGGAAGAGCAGGCCTTTTACAAGGCACTTAATTAAAGAGCTAGAAGAAAAGGCAGAGAAAGTTCCTGTTAAATACCATGAAAGAGATTTTTACGCACACGCTGGTCTTGAACAGAATATTGTGCAGGTAAAAGTAAGTAAAGGCTCTATCTACCTGAAGTACCGAGTGAATATTCTTGAGGAAAAACAGCTACTCTAGTAGTTCAACCGCGACCATAAAGTAGTTACATAGCTTTCTATTAATAAGACTAGGTTTGAGGCTCCATAAAATATAAGGCTTCACTTCAATAAAATACTAGGTGCTCGAAAGATGTCTATAATCAAAAAATACGTATCTAGATTTTTTGGCCCTAGGGTAAAGCAGTTTGAGTGGAGTATTTGGACTTCATGGTTCATAGAACTTCCGGTCGAACAGGCTTTAAAGAAAATATGTGAAGTAGGCTTCAAGTATATTGAGCTTTCAGCTGAACATATGAATGAAATTCTTGCACGAAACCGTGAAATATATCTTGATTCTAATTCCCGAGACCGTGCACTGAGTATCGATGAACCCTGTCCTTTAAATAAACTCTCCTCTCTTCTAGAATCATTGAGTCTTAAAGCAATTCATGTACATGGACCCTTCGATCTCGTAGACTTTACTTCGAAGAGTATTTATGAGAGAATAAAAGAGGCTGAAAAATGGATAGAGTATGCTCACAAGTTAGGCTTGCCTACTATTGTCTGCCATCCGTTTACCTTAAGAGAACTTAGCCCAAGTAAGTGTAAGGAAATGAACCTTAAGTTTTATGGAGAAGTAGTGAAGTTTTGTAGGGAATATGGTGTAAAAATAGCTTTAGAAAATATTGATAGTAAATGCAAGTATGGAGCAAAAATAAGCGACTTAATCGAAATAATTGAAGCGCTTTCAGACGAGTACCTTGGAATATGCTTAGATACAAGTCACGCCAATTTATCTGCTTACCCGAATAAAGTCGAAGAAGCAGTCTTAGAGGCAGGACAGTACGTAATAGCCACTCACTTAAGCGATAATTTAGGCGAGAAAGATGATCACTTAATGCTCGGTAGAGGAAAAATTGACTGGAGTAAAGTTTTAGAAGCTTTTAGAGAAATAGGTTACAGTAAACCCCTTAATCTGGAAATACCTGGTGAAATACAGAATCTGTCTACTGAAGAGAAATTTAGTAAACTTAAAAATATCTTAATAGAATTGAATAAATTCAATGCAATATCCGAGTAGCTGCGACTTAACGTTCATAAAGAATATAGCTGCCGGAGTCTCCGAAGAAAAGTGTTTAGGAAGATAGCTGTCTTTACTCTTTTAATTATTTCAATTACGTGCTATTTTACGTACTCGCAGCCTAAAGTATATTTGAGTATAGGTAAGAGGGGCGTCTTGGATCTATCTGTATTAGGCGAGAGAATAGAGCTCGTGAATACTGGTATTCTCTGGGTGCGCGAGTATACTAGAGTTTTAAGTGGAGTAAACTTGCTTAAATTTTCTCCTAAATTAGTTAAAGGTAAATGTTTCCTGAAAATTAGTGGGACTTCAGTGAATATTAGTTTAAGTGAGTCTAGTAAAGCTGTAGTTAAGCTAGGTGAGTGCAGTGTGGAGGGAGAAGTACTTTATGTTTTTACAGCGCTTTTCTCTGGATGGAACGGCTTTATTGATACTGGTGGTGGGCCTTTAGCTGAAGTATGGTGTGTATGGACTTTGAGTAGTGGTAAGAAAGTCTATGAGAGGCTTCTCGTTCCTTCGGGAAGTACTCCTGTTCCGCGTAGATACTCTAATTTTACTGAAGCTCCCGTAGACGCTGTTAAAGCTGAAGTATACTTAGTTGCTGTTTCGCCTAAAACTCTTAGAGCATCTACATGGATCTATGTTGAGTCCCCGGCTTTAATTAAGGCTCCTCTTGAAGCCTACTGGCGTCCAGTTATGTTTACTCAATTTATTGATGAAGATGGCTGGAAAGTGCTTATAGGAGAACTCGATGAAGTAGTTTACTGGCTTAGAGTAAGGAACTTGGGGGAATATGCTTTAATTGAAGTAGTTCTCGAAAATAAGGCTTCGCATAGTAGAGCACTGGATGTAGGAGTTTTTATTCCACTTAAGCCGGAGAACTGGGTTATGTGGATTGATCCTAGAACTGCTGTTCCGCTGATCCAGAAGACTTATGGCCGGTTAGTGAACTCTCTTGTCTCAGGAGGATATCTGCCTATTTCTCTCTACCCTGTTTCAGCTGTATCATCAGAGTCTGTGTGCTTAGGTTTAGGTATTCCGCTAACACATCCTGAGCACTATGTTTTCGCATATTTCCCTGGAATAGGATACGGCGTGTTTTTTGAAGTAGCTCTCACAGAGAGAAATACGAAGCACTCTAAGGCCGTTTTAAAGCTTGAGCTCTACGGTACTTCAGGTGGACTGCGAGAAATTATTGCCGAGTACTATAGTCTCCACTTAGAGTGGTTTACTCCGAGCATAAACCTTACTTTAAGCAAGTGCAACTATAGTGAAGGACTACAGGGTTTTGCTCAGGGATGGTTTGAGTCGCCGTCGCTAGCACGCAAGTATAGAGAATTGACAGAGGAAGGAGCCTATTTAGCTGAATATGTTTTGCCTTGGGAATACGAGCCAGTTACACGCATTGCTGTCTCTAGTCCTCCGCCGAGCTACTGGTATTCAGTGAAGCTTATGGAGAAGCCTCTTATTGAGCAAGGCAGAAGAATTCTTAAAGCTAAAGTAGCGCTCGCTACTTGTCCACGTGACGAGAACGGGTACCCGCTGGTAGTTAAGGTAGTAAGAGGCCCCAACTACAGGCCAAGTGAATGGGTTCCTAAAATACCGATGAACCCTGACCCTGATTTGCCCGGCTATAATGTGTGGAACTATACTGTAGACGTTGTTTCTGCAGCCATTAGAACCGTAAAAGAGTACGGCTACAGTCTCAGTGGAGTAGAGTTAGACAACTTTATGGCTAGATCAGGGTGCCTCGACTTCAGAAAAGAGGCTATAGAGGCATGTAACTACAATCTCGTATACGACCCTAATACCTTTAAGCCAGCAGTCCACTTGTCCTATACTGCCGTAGAGTATTTGGCTCGCTTAAAGAAATGGATTAAAGAAAATATTCTAGGCGGAGGACTTACTGGAAACTTTGTTGCCGAAGGCTACGCTAACTTCGGGCTCCCTTACTTAGATGCACTGCCATTTGAGTGCTCGCCGCGCTTTAACTGGGGTGACGTAGAGCTACTTTATCGCCGATTTGCTGCCGGATATAAGCCAGTACTAGGTTTTCTAGCCTACCGAGGAAATAAAAGCGAAGTCCTTGAAGAGTACGTTGAGACACTGATCTTCTACGGCATTATGCCTTCACTCAAAGACCAAGACAGACAGCTGTTTAATAAAAACGCAGCTTTATTCGAGAAACTATTTCAAGTATATAAAGCGCTACAGAAAGCGAGCTGGCGGCCAGCAACATTAGCTAAAGTAAATAGTCCTTTAATAGTAGAGCGGTTTGGCGAGTGGCCTCAACTATATTTCACGGTACACAATCCCTCAAATACTTCAGCTCCACTAGTACTCGAAGTAGATTTGAAAGCACTAAACAATAATACAAAGGTCTATGTTAAAGTAATATGGGGTGAAGTAAGTGTTAAAGTATTTGTTAAAGAAGGTAAGCTCGTACTCGAGGCAAGTGAACTGAAGCCTAAGAAAACAGCAGTATTTTTGCTAACTAAAGCTACTGGCGAAGAAGCATTGACTAAAGCACAGGGAGCTCGAAGTAGTTTCGAAGAAAAGTCTTTTAGTAGAGTTTACTGGAGTAAGGCTGCAGTGTTATCGGGTTTAATAGTCTTGATTTTGGCTACAGTGTACTTCTTTTTAAAGAGAAAAGTCCTTAAGAAGTACTCGTAGTATTTTAATTTCTTGGACTATGTGACACTGTAATAAGTTTTATTAATTTTTTGTGAAGGATTTTCTGTGTCGAAACTCTTGCTTAAGAAGATTTCTTGCCCTAAGTGCAAAATTATTTTTAAGTTAATTTAAGTAAAGTTAGTCGTGATACTTTAGAGAGATATAGTATAGGCTCTCTTGCATTTAATCACGGAGACCATGTTGTAGTTGTCTATATTGATTCTAGTAGAGAAATAAGAGGAGGAGAAACTTTTCCTGTAGTTGAAGCTAAAGGTCCCTTAATACTCGGTACTCTCACTATAGTCCCTGTTCCACGCGAGAAAAAAGAAATGCCTCCGCTTAACAAGCTCGAAAGAGAAGAACTGGCTGTACTGGTGCAGTGTGATGGTAAGAGAAGTGTCCACGAAATAGCCGATATGCTTGGAATGAGTATTGGTAAGTTGTTGAGTAAAATACAGAAGCATACTTCGCCTACTATAGCTGCTATAAGCGGCCGTCTTCTCTTGACAGCACTTATAGCTGAAATCAGGATAAGGTTCCCTACTCGAGAAGACGCTGTAAAGAGACTGTTTGAGTGGGGAGTATTTTGTGGAGGAATATGGATGGCTGAGTCTGCTAAGCCAGATGTATTGAAGAAACTTTGGCCTAAAGACGAAAACCCTGATAAAATATGTAGCTTTATTGAAACTATAGGCCAGGTAGCCTGGTATCTTCAAGCAGGCTATGTGCCTAAAGTAGAGACGAAAGTCGTTGACTTCAAGGAGGGATTTGCTGTTAAAGCAGTTATTATAGACGATAATCCTCAAAGCACAATGAATATTGATGTACCTTACCCACACGCAATAGCTGCTGGAGGCTATGAAGGCGTAAATAACTCTGCGTACAATTTCATAGAAATATTGGATAAATGGTATGCGCTTTGAAGACCTCTGTACAGAAACAGTACTAGAGTTTTAGTAGGGTATACTGTTCAGAGAAAAATACCTCTCGACCTGTAGTTAAAGTTATTGAAGCCGATGAGCCAGAGTTCTTTAAAATTATTTCACTCGAAGACTCAGATAGCTTCCTGTGAAAATATATTGGAGTAAGTATTTTCAGGTAATTTCTCCTGTTTTATCAGTGTCTAGTAAATAGTACAGTTTGTACACATGCATAGATTTATTGCTCTATTAACTGCTCTTTTTCTGGGTGAAAAATTTGAGAAAATATTTGAGGTATAAAATGGGGCTACTAGTAGCTCTCACGACTTTACTGTACCTAGCGCTCTTTGCTTCAGCTTGCTTTAGTCCAGCCGACAATTACGCTGTAGAAGCAGTATTGAATAAGCCGGGTGTAGTTTACGATGTCTCTAAATTAGAGAAAATTGAAGGAGTGCAGAAAGTGCATTACGGGTACTGGGCGAAAATAGCTTATGCTTATAAGAGTCACTATAATCCTAATCTAATTGTAGTGGTATCTATTCAAGGACTAAAATACGCTAATATAGGCTCTAAACCGGCTTTAAGTATATCTATAAGAAACTACAGTGTATCGATTGTAGAAATAGTGTCTAAAATTAAGGAATCTTCCTTAAATTGGAGAAAAGACCTTAAGGTATACGACTCTGTCGCTGTATGTATTTTCTCTAAGAAAATAGGAGTGTGTGAAGTGAGAACGGAAATTAAAGTAAAAGCTTCTGCTGCAAATACATCTGATATAGATTTCACGCTATGGATTATTGAGCTTAATAAACCTGAGCCTACTCTCGCCAAAGAAATTAAAAGTGAAGTAGATTCTCTGCTGAAAACAATAGGTTTGAGCGCTTTACGTAATTTTATTAAAGATAAAGCTATTGAAAATGCTTTAACGGGAGAAGCTTCTGTTCAAAAAGAATACATAGCTATTAGAATACAGATACCAGTTAAGGCTTTAGTTGAAGTAGTGACTGTATACTCTTATGGCACTACATATTCTTCAGAAAAACTTAATGTAAGTAAACTGAATGTAGATAAGGTTAAAGACCTTGGCTGGAAAATACTAGCTGAGAGAGCTGGTAAAAACTACATTGCGTTCATTTTAGTAAAAGAGCTAGAGAAAGTTAGAATTTCTTTGAGTGGTAAAGGCTTTAATAATACTGTTGTCCTCGAGTTTAAGGTTGTTGGCTCAAACAATTTAACTGAAAGCATTTTAAATGAATTCAGAAAAGTTCTTAGTGTAATAGGGCTTGACTCTAAGCTAGTTAATGGAAGCTGTTTCGAGAAATACTCTGAGTCTACTGGATGCCGTTTTGTGCCTGCAGTGAACATGAGTGAGAGTGACTTGAAGAAGGCTCTTGAAGTAGAGTTGAAGTGGCTTATTGAAAATAAAGTTGTTTTAGGTTTAGGCGAAAAAGATGTAGAGGAAATAGCTGCGTCTGCGAAAATGGGGTATGCTGGCTGGAATAGTAGACTAGTGTGGTATAACGGCAAGTGGATACCCTACTTTAAGATACCTAACGCGGCTCTAGTAAGATGTCTTAGTTCTCCGCCAGCAATATTTACTCAAGTAGAGTACGGCGAAAGCCCGCCAACTGGACAGCAGGGAGAAAAGGTTTCAGAAAAGCCTTTGGGCTTCTGGTATGTGCACTTACTTATCTTAGCTACGGCTGTAGTCGCTGCGATTATCGCGTACTATATTGCTAGAAAAAAGCTTTCTCTGTAGTCTATTTAGGTGTTTTCTTGAGTGAGTCTAGTACCTTATCTATTTCTGCGGCAAAGAAGCCTATTGCATAGTCGCTTACTCCTCCAACCCAAATAAGCCACTCTTTGTACTTAATTAAGCCGTCACCGAATATAACTAGTGGTCTATCGCCGTATTCTTCTGCTAGGCCTTTGGGTGCAAGAATGTAGTTGGATACTGCTTCTAACTCGCCGTCGGAGTTTACTAAAGCTACTCCGTTTCGATAAGAGTAATCGGATCTTACTACTGCGTGCCATCCTACTAAATACTCGTTGCTCGATATTTTAACAGCATTAGTTGACCAGCCTACTTTTGCTTCCCACTCTTCGTTTACCAAAATAGGCTCGAGGCTAGTTAAGTGAATCGACAATTCGTCTAAGTCGGCTAGAGACTTCCAGGCTACTTTTATTCCCCTGATATCCGGCCTTACTAATAGAACACTTTCTTTCCTATGGTCTAGAAGAGCACTGTCTTTCATTGATTTAGGTAAGTATTTTTCGTCACCATGGATTATAGAGAAGTAGCCTCTTTTAAGCAACGTTAACTGTTTATCGAAGACAGCAAATCCTAGGAAATCTTTTCTCTCGAGTACTTCTGGAGCTTTTTCATAGTAGCCTTTACCAGTGTATAGGATAAAGTACTTGTCCTCGCTGAAGCTCGCTCTAGCGTCTTCGCATCCAAGAAATTCCCAAAGACTTTTAGGCCACAGTACTATTTTAGCTTCAATTTTCTCAGGCTTACTGCCTTCAAGTAAATCATCTATATTTAGCTCAAAGTACCCTATACTCGACACGTACTTATAGTAGTCGAAAATAACTCTGGGAAAAACACGTACTTTGTCTCCTACAACAACAGCCCCTGGATTAAAGAACGATACAGGCTTTCTCCTGTAGTTGACTATAGTTACGTCTTCAGGACCTATGTACAGCAGTCGTTTAAAAAGATCTGTTGTCTCAGGCTTCCTTAAACCTCTTTTAGCTGAGAGAGACTTTTTGGCTTTCTCAAACAAGCAGTCTTCGATCACAGTCCCGCGCCCTCTCCTATTTACTTCACTGTGAACACGGTTTAAATAACTGACTACATTAAGTCTTCTTTAAACATAAAATATTAGAATAACTACTACAGCTACTGGAGCAATAATATTATGTAGAATAACATAATATGCTAAAAACATCGATAAAGTTATAAAACATATAAAATTATTCAACGCCATTGCAGCCAGTATTAAAGACAGAGAAAACAGCAACACTAGTATACAGTTTACTGCAAGAGTTCTTAGCCAACAGTAGTCGTGTACTTTAACCTCAATATCTATTTTCTCCAGAAGACTCGAGAACAGCGGAACTGTAAAGAAAATAGTGCCTGATGAAGCTAAAACACCTGTAATAAATCTAGTCCAGTTATTTCTCCAGCCTAGTCCATAGAGCTGTAGAACACCGTCAATAGCTAAAGGAGCTGTGAACAAAATAGTGTCGAGTACTCCAATAGTCTTTTTACTACACTTAAAAATAAAGGGTAGTACTAAATAGGCGAAGAAGGCACCTACGTACACTCCAGTACACCTGGAACATACAGGAAGCTTAAATCCAGCAATATAGAAGCTTCTTTCAGGGAGCTGGTGGCAGAAAAAGCTACAAATATAGTAAAGAAAAGAAATTATCCAATTAATCACTCTTAGCTAGGTGGCGGTGGTGGAGGCGGAGGCGGCTGCTCTTCTTTGCGCTCACCTTTCCTCACAATCAAGTAGACTATGAGGCCTATAATACCTGTTAACAGTACTACTAGTAACCATAAGACAGCGTTTTCTCCTCGCTTTTTAGCGTCTTTGTAAACCCATACTGCTAAGACGATCCAGACAATGAATATTATGGCGTAGACAACGAAGCATACGCCTAGTGCTAGCCACTCGCCGTTTCTGAACAAGGGCATTAGATCTAAGACCATGTTTTCACCTTACCTACCACTATACCAGAAAATATATAAAGATTTCTCTAGCATAGGCAAAGTAATCAAATACAACTTATCTACCATAAACAATCTTAAAGAAACTAAAATATTGGCCATAAAACTCGCTAAAATACTTCAAGATAACACATAAAAACTCTCTACTCAAGTACTTCTTTTGCTATAAAGCAGACTTAACTCAAATAACGGGAAACATTCAATAGAAAAACTTATATTTGAGTAATTTAGGGTTACGTAAAATGAATTACGTAATATATTGCACAGAAGTCCTAGACATATCTAAAATACCTGGCTGGATACTTATTTACGGCAGAAGAAAAGTAGGAAAAACATTTCTCGTCAAAAACTTTATTCCACACGACGAATATTTTCTCGTCAGACGAGACCTCACAATAGTATCTAGTAAAGGCGAAAAACTGAGATACAGCGAGTTCCTTAAAAAGTCTGTAGACTTCTAAAAGAAGAACACACAGTTGTAGTCGACGAGTTCCAGCTCTGTTTCTCCGGTTTTTGGGTGGGGTTTTCTTTGAGAGAGGTCTGGTTTCATTCCCCTCTCTTCATTGAAAACGCCCACCCGCATCCCGGAGGCTGGGGGTTTCGTCACGGGAGTCGGGTCAGTACTGACTAGATAACGTCTCTCCTAGGGACTAGTATCGACGTATAGACTAGAGCCGGTGAAGCCAGCAGACATACTAGTCTATTTCAGCAAAAAAGTAGATCCAGTACACGCAGTTGAACTAGCTCCAATTATGAGAGAACCATGGCTACTCAAATACCTAACCATATATAAAGGCGACACAGTAAGCTTACTCTATGAAATCATTAAGCTAAATATATACACTATAAAAAGCTTGATAGGGGAAATATTCACTGAAGAAGAAAGAGAACTCTCAGCCAAATACGAAGCAATACTAACTGCAGTAGCTTCAGGCAACTGGAGCACTAAGCAAATAACATCAATTCTCTTCAACAAAGGACTAGTAGACAGGCCAGACACAGGCCTAGTAAGACAATACATTATAAACTTAATAGAAATGAATCTACTAGAAAGCACACCAATACTAAACAAAAGAGAAAAATATATTAAAATAGCTTCACCAATAATAGACCTCTACTACTACCTCAACGATAAATACAATTTAGAAGAAGAAAACATGCCGCCTTCAAGCGAAATAAGAGACCTACTTAAAACAAAACTATCGCTATACATACAAGACTATATAGCACAACTACTTTCACAAATCTACGAAGCCAAAATAAACTACTACATCACACCTTCACTAGAAATAGACTTCATATTAACTAAAAAGAGAAAAGTATTAGCGGTAGGCGAAGTAAAGTGGAGAACAAAACTACTACTGAAAATAATTAAAGAATTCCTTGAAAAACATCGAAAATACCAGCAGAAAAAAGAATACTAATAACAAAAACACAGCCCTACAAGAAACCAGAAAATATCAAGGTATACTCGCCCACAGACCTAGTAAAAGAAGCAGAAAAATGGATACTAAAAACATACGGGCAAGTACCTCTACACAAGCTACGAGCAACATAGACTACTGCATACTCATTTAGCATTAGAAGGCTCGTAAAGAACTACTAGCGAGTACTTATGTCTAGGAATAAGCGGGTAAAGCCAACTAAAGTACTTCTCGTCCCTCAAGTGAACATATATTACCTTGCAGCCAGCCTCAATACCAGCCTTATAGCAAGCAATACTCATAGTCTTCCTCCCACCAGTAACATCAACTAAAACCTCTTCACCACAACTCTTCTCTCTCAAAATACGCCCCTTAACAAGATTCACAGTCCTCTCAATATCTACTTCAGGAACCCTCAAGTGGTCAACACAGCCTACACCAAGATCTTCTTTAACAATAGTCTTTACTAAAGAAAGCTTACTTTGAGGAATAGTCTCGCTAGTAACTACAACAACTTTACTTAAAGCAATACCCCTATCCAGTAAAATCCAGACAGTATTTACTGGAACAACTTCAGATAAACCGAGAACAGTAAACAACACCGCCACTTCAACCACCCAGCCTACACGAAATTTTCTCAAGAATCCTTAACTTCTCTTCAACTTTCACAGAAACATTTTCACTGCACTCTACTTCAAGCTCACTAATACTCTTACACGGCTCTAAAACAAACTCTTCTCTACCATTTTCGCAGTCCACGACAATACTACAGCAGCCTGCAAATAGAGTAAGCACATAAACAAGCTCAACGAAATCAGAGAACTCCACTTTAAGTTCGCTGGGAACACTAGAAGGAACTTCAATTAATGCAGCTCTACCTAAACCATAGCTTAAAGCATAATTATATGTATGGTTATCCATAGTCAAGAAAAACACGAAACCATTATGCTTTTTCTCAAAATCAGCTAGCGAAACAACAATATACTCGTCTCCAATACCGCAAGCCTCAGCATCATAAACACGGTACTTCTGCTTAAGATAATTGTACTCGCTATTAGCTAAAAAGGCCCTATAGGCATTACAAGTAGCCTTACCCCTCCTAAAAACCCTACTCACAGAACTCCAGTCAGCAAGCCCTCTTGCATAGTAAGGCAAATACTTAATAAAGCGCTCAGCCTCATCACCCTTATACTCTTCAGTAAACTTCTTCCTAATTTCTCCTAAAGACGCCTCTGAAACAACAATAGGCAAGTACTTGAGCCTATCACCTACACGCCTCTCCACGTACCTACTAATAATCCTATTATATAGAATATTGGTGTCGACTCCAAGCAGAAGCGGCTTACCATATCCTAGCGGATTCTCTCTCCTCTTCTCAACTTCAGCTAAAAGCTCGCCCAAAACCTCACTTAAGCCACAAGGCTCAAGCAAACCAGAAACAGTAAGCGCATCAACAACACTACGGAAACCAAGCCTACTCTTCACTTTACCTAAAGCCCTCAAAACAGGATGATCAAGATTCCTTACAGAAAGCCTCTCCTCTAAAACATCGTAGACAAAGACTTCTACACCAAAAACTCTAACCAAACAAACAGCTGCTCCAACAATATTAAAAAATAAAGATAAATATTCACGCTTCACACGCACAATAAATTAACAAATTAGAAAATTAAAAAATATAACTCTTAAACTTTAACAAAATATTAAGGCTCCACACATATGTAACACATGACCGGAAACAAACTCTACTTAATAAATGTAGATAAAAAAGAATACGTTAAACTAACTTTTCTACCCAAAATAAGTTCGCTCGCAGTACTTTACTGGTTAATTGCAAACGTTAGAGATACAGAGGAATATAAAACACCAGGTACATGGAAAAACGACAAAATAGTAATTCTAGCTCAAGAAAATAATGAGCTATTAATCCAGTACACAGTATTCTATTCGTCACAGAAAAAAGAAATAATTGTAGGAGATTATAGCGAAGAACACTGGCGGCTCCTTGAACATATTAAATACTACAAAAACATAACAAATCAGACTCTCGAAGAAATTAAAAAATACATTAAGAGAAAAGGCCTTCCATTAGATACGCTCAGCCCACTTAAAGTACCAGGCTTCCAGGACGTAAACATTTGGCCGGGAAAAGACAACAAATATTATGCTACAAGCGGAGTATTCGTAAACCTAGAATATCTAGAGAAAATATTCCCTCCACAAATAACAGCCACTTAAACACTAACCCCCTAGTATCTCTGCTCGCTAAAATAAAGCATTCATCTTTTATTCAAAACCCTCGAGAACATCTACACTAAGTAAACTTAATCATAAACAGTCTTAATAACACTTACACATAGTCTTAAATCCTAAAACTCTTTTACCTCACTTAAACGAGTCTTAGTAGAAGGCTCCCACCTAAACCTCCACAAACCTCTTCCAGGAGACTCCAAAGCTATCTCAAGCTCATCTGCAAGAACATCACTTATCAAAGGCTCATCCGCCAACGGAGATATAACTAAATCCACTTCAACTTCTCTCGACTCAGCATCCGACGCCACAACCTTAACTACAGCAGCCTTCCTCAAAACCCATACCCTAAGCGGACCCCCAGCCGTATCAAAAACTCTCTCATAAGCTATAGGCGGAGGAGGCCATAAACCAAGCCTCCTAGCTAAATCAACAGGCACCATTAATTGAGGAGAATCAGCCTCATAACCACTATTCACTAACGCGACTACATCTAACTCTACTCCCTCCCTCCTTATCCTCAACCTCACTCTCACAACCACGCTCCTTCACCCTACCCACTATACGCCCAACACGAACCCTCTTACCATAAATACGCCCAACATAAACCACAAACATCCCACATATACCACCACACTAACACTATATAAACCTTAAAGACACCACCGAATATAAACCTTAAACTTCAACTTCATTGTAAAGATTTAGGGGAACATAAATCAATCCCCTATTTTAAACCATATAAGATTTAAATTAGTAAAAATGAGCTGTTTTAGATGAATACTCTCTTTTTTTCAAAAAAGAAAAATAACCATCTAGGAAACTTCTTATTTGCCTCTATTTAATAATACTGGATATCTAGCAAAAAATTTATATATCTCTTCTATTATTGTTAGTAGAGGAAGAAAAATGAAGCTACGTAGAAAATTTGAAAGTTTCCTTAATAGAAACTTCGAGCTTCCTAAAGTAATTGCACCTGAAGGAATTCTGCAAGAATATGTCATAGTATACGCTACTTCAGGCCATGGAAGCGAATACTGTTGCAACGGAAGCCCTGAAGGATGTTGTAAATTTACAACATGCTAATTATAATGCTAAATATTAAACTATGAGAAAAGCAAACTCTTACTACTTTTTTAACGACGATTACATAGTAAGATATGAGCCTTTAATTAATTGCGGAATGGTATACAATGTAAAAAATCAAGGAATACTTTAGTAAATAGATCTGGCTTTAATATTCTAAAAATGTTATCTAAAAAGCCAATGAATATAGATCAGATATACCATAAGTTAGAAAAGAAAATACCAAAGCATAGTATTGAAGAATTCTTAGAGGAATTAATCAATAAAAACATTTTAATTAAAAACCAGTCTAAGGCAGAAATTGCTAAACATAAAATAATAGTTGTAGATGGAATAGAAATACTTCCTCAAAAAATAAAATATAAGCCTATATGGGTTCTTCCTATTTTAGCAGAAATTTTTATTACATTCAGATGTAATATGCGGTGTGTACATTGTATTGAAAACGCAGGAGCACGAACCTCAGAAGAATTACCTAAAAGTACATGGTTTAAAGTATTTGACTTATTAGAAGAAAATGGTATAACACATGTTAAGATTAACGGAGGAGAACCGTTGGTTAGAAAAGATATCTGGGACATATTAGAATATCTATCAAAAAAGATATATAAAGTATACTTGTTAACTAATGGTATTTTGATAAATAGAAAATATGCTCAGAAAATTAAAGAATGGGATATTATGGTAGCATTATCACTTGATGGCGCTACTCCTACCGAACATGCATTTATCAGAGGTAAAGAGAGCTACTTTCATGCTGTAATAAATACTATGAAGTTGTTTAAAGAGCTAGGAGTAAGATATACTGTTACGTGTATTATACATAAGAAAAATTATAAGAGTCTAGAAAAGATTTACGACATATGCAATAATTACAATGCAGAGAAAATTTTCTTTACAGTGCTAGAATTAGGAGGGCGGGCAAAAATTAATTACAAAGATATTTCCCCACAAAAAGATGAACTTATAGATATATTAAAGAATATTAAAAGCATTAAGGAAGATAAAACTAAAATAAGTATCAATGCTCTATATCCACTATTGATGAAAATCTCTAATGAAAATACTTCGGTTAACAATAAAGTTAATAATAAAAAGAAATATCTAGATGAGGAAATTAGATGTAAAGCAGGAAATGAAATAATAGTCATCTCTAGCAATGGAGAGACATACCCATGTTCTGTCTTTATAGGCAACAATAATTTTATGCTAGGAAATATATTAAATAAAACATTACAAGAAATATGGTTCTCAGAGAAACTAAACATTTTTAGAGGAGCAATTAAAATTAATGATTTAAATGAATGTAAAAATTGCAGATATTTTATACATTGCAGCGACAAGTATTGCAGAGGAAAACCTTATGTTCACAAAAATGATTGGCTAGCTAAGCCGCCGCTTTGCGATATATACTTAGAATAAAAGGGATACAAACATGAACTATATTTTTGCAAAAAACGTTTCAAAATATTTTTCAGGTAAACCAATTCTGACAAAAATTAGTTTTTCTAGCAATGCCGAAATAGTCGCATTACTAGGACCCAATGGTAGCGGTAAAACAACCCTACTTAAGATTTTAGGCGGACTTTTTCCACCTGATGAAGGTGATGTATACATATGTGGTCATAGTGTAAAACACGATTATAAGTATGTAAGATCTATAGTTTCGATAGCCTTTCCGGGAGGCTGGATTGGATTAAAATTTTATAAAAGTGTTTTAGAAAACCTTATTTTCTACGGTAAGGTTTATGGACTAGAAAAAACTGAGATCTTGAGTCGAGCTAAGGAACTCATTGAATTAATGGATTTAAGCGATTTTCAAAATAAATGTATTGCTGAGCTATCAGACGGCTTAAGACAGAGAACATGCTTAGCTATAGCATTAATGATTAAGACCCCTGTTCTGCTAATAGACGATCCGACAATACACTTAGATCCTCTATTTGTTCTTAAATTCTGTCAGTTAGTTAGAAAGGAGTGTGACTTAAATAAAAGATGTATAGTTATAGCTACACATAATCCTTTTATAGCTAGAATAATTGCTGATAAGATTCTCTTACTTAAATACGGCAGAGCTGTATATTATGGCAATGTAAAAGACTTTTTAAGTAAATTTAAGCTACAAACATTCGAGGCTATTATAGAAGATAAACCAAAGCTCAAAGAAATAGAAGATAAACTTAAAGTAGTATCTTATGCTATGTTGCTGAATCAAAAACCTATAAAATATTACGTGAAAATTACTGGATATTTATATGACGAAAAAGTAGATATTTTGCGTGAAAACTTAGGCAAAATAGTTAAAGAAAAAATTAGGCCTAGTAATTTAGAAGAAATATATTCCTATGTGATGAAATATGTTTAGAGAAATATCAGCTTTTGTATTCATGGAATTTAAAAGAGCTTTCGCATATAAAGTAGGTACACTGCAGTTTATATGTGAGCTTGCAGTTAGAGCCCTAATAGTAGTTTTAATGTCTACACTATGGAGCAAGTGGTATGCACTTTATATTTTACTCCCCATGATTCTTTCAATTTTCTTTTCAAGAGCTCTGACCGGCTTTTACAGAGTTATTTATAGAGATTACTGGACTGGTAGAATAGAACTCTTTTTAAATTTACCATTAAAGACCTTAAGCTACATTTTCTATAAGTCTACAGCAAGTTATGTCTGGGCCGTAATACAGTTGCTAGTCTACTTACCTATTCTGCTCTATCTAGGACCTCAAGTAAGCATTAAAGGCTTTCTCTTAACTATTTTAGCTTTTTTCCTCTGTTTACTAGCTTGTATTGGAATAGGATTAATTTCTGCAAGTATGTTTTTCTTGCTAAGAGCTAAAGGAGGAGGGGAACCTATATCATATATTTTTTCACTACTCACTGAGCTAGTAAGTGGACTCTATTATCCGCTAACTATTTTACCGTACCCCTTACAGTTAGTTAGCATGTTGCTTCCTCAGACTTATGCCTTTGATTTAATTAGAAGAGCCTGGTTAAATCTTAATTCACCAACTATACCTCTTCATAGAATTTTTCATATAGACTACATTATTGAAGACATTATATTGCTCTTAATACACTCCGCAATATGGACTATTTTAGGACTTCACTGTTTTAGGAGATCTATTGACTATGCCAGAAAGTATGGTCTTCCGGTGAGATAATGTTAGTAGTGAAAAATCTTACGAAAAAATATGTGATTTATGAAGGCTTTTATCCAGAGTATGCTCCAAACCAGTATTTCTCATGGATTGTCAATATAATGGCGTTAACTAAAAGAAAGAAAAAATTTATAGAAGCACTATGCAATGTTTCATTTAAATGTAGAAGAGGCGAAATTCTTGGTATAGTAGGTCCTAATGGTAGCGGAAAATCTACATTATTAAGATGTATAGCAGGCATACTTAGACCCGACTCAGGAGAAATCTTCTTAGAGGAATTTGATTTAATAAATGATTTTGATAAAATTAAAGGAAAAATAGTTTATATTTCTGCGCTACAGTGGCGCAGCTATGAATGGGAATTATCATGCTATGATAACTTAATGTTTTTAGCAAAACTCATGGGCTTTAAAGGTAATGAAGCCCAAGAAAAAGTATTAAACGCTTTAAAAAACTTTGAATTAATTAAATATAAAGACTACCCTCCAAGAAAGCTTTCAACAGGTCTCAGACAAAGACTAGCATTAGCTAGACTTACTCTCTCAGACCCATTACTTTTGCTCTTAGATGAACCTACTCTAGGCTTAGATATGGTATCAGCTAACAGCTTTAGAAAATATATTAAAAACTTAGCTAAAGCTGAAAATAAAATAATAGTTTTAGCCTCACATAACTTAAAAGAAATAGAACTCCTATGCGATAAAGTTTTATTCTTAAAAAAAGGTAAACCTATCTACTATGGCGAACTAAAAGATATAAAGAAATTATTTAAAAATATTACTGTATTAGAAGTTGATTTAAAAGTGGATAATTATAGTAAGCTTATTGAGCTGAAAGATAAACTAGAAATATACTATGACTTTAATCACTTGAACACAGGTATATGTAACCTAAAAATATTATTGAAGAATAAACATCAAGTTAATAATGTTTTAGAATATCTAAATAAGATAGGTGAAGTTTTTTACCAGGTAGTTAGAGGTCCAAGTTTGGAAGAGGTGTATTATCATGTCTATAGAGAAATATGAGAAAAAGAAGTTTAGTGGAGCTTGGACAATAATTAAAGAAGTTGCATTAAACTCGAGTGTAGGATGGTCTTTTGCTTGGCCAGCTATTTTAGCAAATGCTTTAAGAAGTATTGTCGATGCTACTATTTTTATTTTTATAGCTACAGTAGTCTATGCGGGCAGTAAATTTACTTGGAATGGATTAAGTTACCCCGAATACGTTTTCGCAGGACTATTTGCTAGCCTTATGCTCAATTCTTCTCTAACTATTCCAACAGGCTCCCTAAACTTTGCCTACGGTATGGGAGAACTTGACGTATATCAGTCACTACCTTATAGTGTGTATCCATATGTTATCGGAAACTTACTTTATTCATATTTAGTAGATTCAATTTACATGATATCTTACTTAGCAATAGGAGAGATAGTCTTCGGATTTTCAATATCTCCTTTAACTCTATTACAGGCTCTTATAGTGATTTTATTAGGATCATTGGCAACTCTAGGACTAGGCTTACTGACAAGTATAAGCTACTTTAAAGTCCACGTCAAAAATCCTGAACCACTAAACTGGGCAATAAACCTTCTCGTAAGCATTCTCGCAGGATACTACTTCCCCGTTTCAGTATTACCACTTCCGCTGCAATATCTTTCTTTAATATTCCCACATACATATGTTTTCGAAGCTACAAGACTAATAATCTACGGAAAAGCTTCTATTTTTGACTTGCAGAAAAATATAACACCGCTTATACTTCTCACTATGATACTACTACCCTTAGGTATATACACTTATATAAAGGTTATAAAATACTGCGAAAAAAATGCAATTTTCTTAAAATGGTCTTAAATAATCATTAATAAATATAAAATAGCTAATAAATATCCTTGGATTAATCTATACGCTAAAATATTACTTGTTTATGTTATTATTTTGCCTAGGATTTTTGTGAATAAAGTGTTTAAAATAGAATTTTAAAGTAATAGTGTGTAGATATATGTTTTCTACAGTCTCTATTTATTTGAAAACTTATTTCTCGTGAAATATTTTTGCTGTATTTAATGACTTGTTTTCGCTTAGATTTAATACTGGGTTTAAAATATAGTTTAGTGTGAGAGTTATTGTTGTGTTTGATGTTCCGGTAGGCTATGATTGGCTCCGCGACCGTTTAAGAGAAAAACTCAAAGACTTTGGAGGAACTTTTCTTCAGCGAAGTGTCTATGAAATTGACTGTGACTGGAAGACATTTAATAAACTTTATAAAGTAGTTGATAGCGTTTTAAGAAAAGGTGCTGGCCGAGTAGACTTTATTTTCCCTTGCGCCAAGTGCTACAAGAACATAAGAATTATAGGCGGTGAACTTGATTAGAGGCTATTCTCTCCAACTAAAATACAGTTTTTTCACAGTCACAGTATCTGAAGTAGTCTCCTACCTCTACTGCCCACGCAAACTACTCCTCATACGTACACTAGGCCTAAAAGACAAGCCACTTGAAGAAACACTAGAGGGAGTACAGGCACACATCATATACGAGAAACTAACACTATTCTACATGAAAACAAAAGAGAGCAAAGACTACTGGAAACTAGTTAGCGAACTCGAAGAAAAAGAAAATTTCCCCGAAATAAGAAAACTAGCAGAATTCAGATACAGCAACCCCTTCACCTCAGCCCAAGTAGAAGTACCGGTCGAAATACAGGGAATAAAAGGAAGAATAGACATAATTGAAGACAAAACACCAATTGAAATAAAGTACAGAAATAAACTACTCGAAAGAGACGTAGTACAAGTAACATGGTATACACTACTAGCAGAAGCAGCCTTAAACAAAAACATAGACTACGCCTACATAGACCTACTCAAAATCCCAAAAAGAATAAAAATACACATAGACAATGAAAAAAGAATAAAAGCACTAAAAACCAGAGAAAAATGCATAAAAACAATAATACAAAACAACTACACATTAAAAAGAAAAAACTGCAGAAAATGCCCACTTCGGAAAGAATGCAAACTACTAAACCTAACCTAATAAACTAAAATACCCAAACAAACCTAAAAACATAAGCAAAAATAAAACATAAAAACAATACCACCAAAGAATTTTTACTATTCGAGTTTCCAAACAGCACCGTAAATAATCATTAGGCTGTAAACAAAACTTATTTATTTTTATTTGAATATTATAGTTAAGTTTATATATTTGTTTTTTACTCTCTTATAAAGGGGTTTATAAATATTATATAGGTATGAAATAGTGGGGGCGTTAGAAATATATTATGTTGAAGAGCTAGAATAACTGAAAAGAAAACAAACAACACTGTACCAAAACCCACAATAATTTAAAAATCTCTAAAAGAGAATAGAAAGACTTGGGTAAAATATGTTTTCTTCTCCGCATTTAGGGCACAATAATTTAAAAATCTCTAAAAGAGAATAGAAAGTTGGCGTTTATCGTCACTCCCTCGACTATATCTGTGATAATCACGTCAATAATTTAAAAATCTCTAAAAGAGAATAGAAAGTTTGACATCCTGGCTCATATCCATCCACATGAGCCCACACAATAATTTAAAAATCTCTAAAAGAGAATAGAAAGAAGAAAAATTACAAATAATATGTCCAGTTGCAGTGCGGGCACTTCAATAATTTAAAAATCTCTAAAAGAGAATAGAAAGCCTAAAATAAGAGATTTGAGGCACGGATAAAAAACAATAACTTCAATAATTTAAAAATCTCTAAAAGAGAATAGAAAGTTAAACGGCTTGTGTCCAGATATGATGTCTGATGTGTAGCGCAGGCAATAATTTAAAAATCTCTAAAAGAGAATAGAAAGCCGATTACAGTAGTCTTGAGCCACGCACTGCGCGGGTCAATAATTTAAAAATCTCTAAAAGAGAATAGAAAGACTACCCAATTTACATAAATTCCATTTAATGTATTATAAAACATCAATAATTTAAAAATCTCTAAAAGAGAATAGAAAGGTCGCTCGCTAACTTGACCTCTATTCCTTTTTCCTCAAGCTCATCAATAATTTAAAAATCTCTAAAAGAGAATAGAAAGAGAGGCTATCAAGGCCACTATCTATTTCCTCTTTAATTCTCTTCAATAATTTAAAAATCTCTAAAAGAGAATAGAAAGACCACGAGCATAGCCTACTATTCTCGGTGGATTGATGAACTGGACTACCAATAATTTAAAAATCTCTAAAAGAGAATAGAAAGTCATTTTTAGCTAATTCTTTTGCTATTTCTTCCTTAACATCAATAATTTAAAAATCTCTAAAAGAGAATAGAAAGTTAGAGAATCAAAGTCAATGTTAGCGGGGTCAACATTATGTTTCAATAATTTAAAAATCTCTAAAAGAGAATAGAAAGAGTTTCCAGCCTAAGTAGAAACCAATTGGATAAAATATTAAAATCAATAATTTAAAAATCTCTAAAAGAGAATAGAAAGATTTGATGCCAATCTAAGTTATCTATCACTATCTCTATGTCTGGTTTTTTAACAATAATTTAAAAATCTCTAAAAGAGAATAGAAAGTTCCAGTCGGAAAAAACTCTCCCACCAACTATATTGAGGAAACTATTCAGGTCAATAATTTAAAAATCTCTAAAAGAGAATAGAAAGGAGCTCTCTGTAGAGCGCCCAGTACGCTTTGAAGTTCGTCAATAATTTAAAAATCTCTAAAAGAGAATAGAAAGAAGGGTTCTTGTGGAGAAGTCTGTGGAGGTCTAATTTTATCGAGTTTCAATAATTTAAAAATCTCTAAAAGAGAATAGAAAGTCTGTCTCCCACCTTTCTCCGTATTCAATTAATGGATTTACAATAATTTAAAAATCTCTAAAAGAGAATAGAAAGTCGAAGTCGTTCGTGAGCATTATGCACTTATCACCTAGTGTATCAATAATTTAAAAATCTCTAAAAGAGAATAGAAAGAAGGATAAAGTAGGATTACCATATTCGTCGTGATATATCGTGTGTTTTCAATAATTTAAAAATCTCTAAAAGAGAATAGAAAGTGACGAACTTGTATGACATTATTTGGACTTGCGTGTCTTTCAGCAGCTTTGCAATAATTTAAAAATCTCTAAAAGAGAATAGAAAGTTTGAAACTATTATTCTTACTTTTTGGTTTTTGTACCTAAATCTTATTTCACAATAATTTAAAAATCTCTAAAAGAGAATAGAAAGAAAAGTAGCTGTAGTGTCCGCATATCACGGTAAGCCCTGCAATAATTTAAAAATCTCTAAAAGAGAATAGAAAGTTTTTTGATATTGCATGTACCAAAACTCTTTTCTCAGAATATCAATAATTTAAAAATCTCTTAAAGAGAATAGAAAGATTATTGCTTCAGCACCAGTTTCTTCGGCTTTTTCAGTACTTCAATAATTTAAAAATCTCTTAAAGAGAATAGAAAGCCAAAATCAGTAGCATACATTATGTATTCCAATACATTATATTTTCCAATAATTCAAAAATCTCTAGAAAAGAACAAGAAAATTAGTAGTGCTCCCATTCTAACAGCGAAGCCTCTAAGCCCGTTCTTTCAGTGTTAATTTAAATCTCTAAAGGAGAATAGAAGAAAAGGCTGATAGAGTATAAAGTAGTGTGTTTTATTACTGTTTTTATTCTTTTTTGTTTTATTAGAGGATTCTTCTTCGTTTTCTTTTAGAAGTTCTCCTATGATTATGCTTTCTTGAACAGATAGTCCTGCGGTTAGGCCTGCTAGGAATCCTACTTTAAAGTCTCTTTTGTATTTTTTGTCTGGCATAGGTGTCTCGTGTATATTTATTTACTTGGAAAGTATATTGTTGTCGTATATTGAGATAAATGTGGATTTAGTGGGGCTGAGTTTGTTTTGGTTTGATGTTGCATTAAGTTTATGAAGTAGTCTATGTTAGTGTATAGTAGGAGTATGGCTAAGACTATAGTTATTGAGATTCCTGATGAAGTGCTTTTAGGTATGAAGATTCCTGAGAAAGATTTGGAGAAAGTTGTTAAAGTAGAGTTAGCTATATTATTTTATGAGAAAGGTTATTTGACTTTTGGTCAGGCTAGGAAATTATCTGGTTTATCGAAATGGGAGTTTATTGAGGAGCTGGCTAAGCGTGGAGTAAAAAGACATTATAGTGAGGAGGATTTGGAAGATGACTTACGGTTTAGTAGTGAGTAATTCTTCTGTTTTAATACATTTAACTAAAATAAGTAGACTTGATTTACTTTATAAACTTTTTAAGCGAGTAGTTATTCCTTTAGCTGTTTATAAAGAATGTACAGTTGACGGGAAACCCGGATCTGAGTCTATAAAGAAAGCTTCGTGGATTAATGTCTTGAGTATTAAGAATACTGCTTTAAAGCAGAGTTTAATGTATTTTCTTGACGAAGGAGAATCTGAAGTAATTGTTCTCGCACTTGAAATAAATGCTGACCTCGTTCTACTAGATGAAAGTGAAGCTAGGAGAATAGCTAAAAATTTTGGCCTAAATGTTACTGGAACTATAGGCATTCTGCTCAAGGCTAAGAAGAAAGGCTATATAGAAAACTTATCTAAGGAATTAAATAAGCTAAAAGCTTCAGGCTTCTGGATAGACAATAAACTTATTGAAAAAATTCTAAAGGAAACAAAAGAATCTTATAATTAATCAAAATAAATTAAGCATAAAAACAACACATACAATAAGATAAATATATACAACCTCAATAACTGCATCTAGCTTCTTCATCTCAAGCAACTTTAGCTCCTCATTAACTTATTAATCACTATTTACCTATATAAAACTAAAGTAATCAGTAAATAGCAAACAAATAATTAACTAAAACAAACTTTTACAAAAAACACAGTACTATCCCTCCTAAAATAACATTAAAGTAAAAAACGAAACTTATTTATTTTTATTTGAATATTATAGTTAAGTTTATATATTTGTTTTTACTCCCTTATAAAGGAGTTTAAAAATATTTAACAGATATAACAATAATTTAAAAATCTCTTAAAGGGAATAGAAAGTTTTAAAATCTATGTTTAGATGTCTTGCTGCAAAGTTTCTTAATTTTCTTTATTAAATTAAAATCTTTAAAGGGAGATTTATATGATTGCTTCGATTATTTTGTGTTTTAAGGTGTTTCAGTTAGAGGGTTTTGCTAGTTGTTTGAGAAAAGTTTAAATTTCTTTGTGTGAAGTTAGAGAGGAGTTTTAGTATACTATGTGGAGGAGGGTGTGGAGTTTTGTTTTATTTTTGAGAGATAGTTTGGGGTATTTTACGGGTTTGTTGAGAAAAATTTCTAGTGCTTTTTGGTTTAATTTGTTTAGGGTTTGTGTCAAGTTTATGGGTTTTGTTGAGGCTAGAGCTGTAGTGGAGGAGATTATGTGTAGTGATTATGGACGTAGGTGCTTATTTTATGCTGGTTATGATTATTTTAGGGAAGTTCTTGTGGGGAAGGGTGCTAGGGTGGTGTATGTTGAGGAGAGTAATGGGGAGGATGATTATCCGAGCGAGTTTTGTGTTTTATTGTTTAGAGATAGGAGGGTGGAGTTGTTTTGGAAGTTTAAGG
>Ga0190367_1000581_pt1 | contig 25423 bp, 26 predicted proteins | sample 4872181011_MG_FD_171838 | JGI IMG/M metagenome (GOLD analysis project Ga0190367, IMG submission 171838) | Hydrothermal vent microbial mat bacterial communities from Southern Trench, Guaymas Basin, Mexico - 4872-18-10-11_MG | ecosystem: Environmental > Aquatic > Marine > Hydrothermal vents >...
GTTTTACTTTTTATGATTTGGAAAGATTGCCAGTAGCTTTGGGCTGAATATTTTAACCCAAACGTCAAATTCTTGCTTACTGAGTATGTGAAACTCAAATGGATTAACAAAAGACAAATTGCAAATTTCTTCTATCTTTGCAACTATGCTAGCCCTATCTTTAGCTTTTATTTCGAAATCAACAACTATAATTACATCGACATCGCTTGAAGGTACAGCTTTTCCCTCAACTACGCTACCTGAAAGGTAAATTCTGACAGAATCTCCTAAAATCTTCCTTGCAGCCCTGACTATGCATGGGATATAATTCTTATAGTTAATTAACATCTTTGATCTTTCCCATCCTACATCTATCAACGGCATCAATTACCTCCTTAGCTATTGCTATAACATCTTTTGCATCCTCCTTTTCGTACCTAAATGGCAGATATCTTGTTTTATATAAGCATCCTCAAGGAATATTCAGGATCTTCTATCAAACTTGAAATTTACATCTAAAATTTTTGAAACAATTGTCAAAAGTTGCCTGATTGAGTGTGTTCTCGGAATTTCGCCAGTAAGCTCCAGTATAACGGATTTTAAATAAAGCTGAGCCACTTGTTCTGCAAAAAAAACATGCCAAATCGTAACTTCCAACTTTAAGTCTTTCTTCAGCAGCTTCAAGAAATTCCGTTGCTCTCTTTTTTAGAAGTTCTACGATATCTTTTTATGACACACTATAGAAATTTGCAAAATTTTATAATATAATTTACCCAGAGCTCAAACTTGATCGATTTCCCTCCTTGGTATTCTTAGTTATTCATGCAACAGCAGATTTGAAATCTTTTCCTTTAACTCTGGAATTTTGTTTCTTATAACATCCCAAACGATATCCAAGTTAACTCCGAAGTAAAAGTGAATAAGTCTATCTCTCATTCCTGCAATTTTCTTCCACTCTATTTCATTATACTTGCCTTGCGAAACAGTTTCATTTTGTGAGCATTGGTGAACATAACACATTTATATCTCCCTCCTTAAATAAATTTAGCCCGTGACTGAAGCGTCGAAACCTCACAGCTTTAAGCTGTGGGGGGATGTGATGGATTCGGGCTAAGGATGTGGGGTTTTCCTTCCCCGAAAGGGGAAGAGGGGTTACCCTGAATGGGGGCAAGACCGATGATTTACTCCCGATGAACCCTGAGGGAGTTGAGGTTGATGTGTCCCAAGGCGGATGTTCGCTCATCAATGCGGACATCCGCTGAACCCCATATCGACGTAACGTTTGAGGTATTTAATCTCAGAAAATTTAGTCTTAGAAAAATCAAAATCGTATATATTATAATTTTTCAAACTTTTCATATTTTGTTTACTTTTCTGATCCATTTAATGGTGTTGCAACGTTAAAGATTGCTAATAATTTTTTATCATTTCAAATTCACTGAGTTCAAATTCATTGGTTCCAAAGTTGCCGCTCTCATGATTATTTATTAGAATAGTGTATCCCATATTATAATAATAAACTAATATTATAATAATAAATTTATTTTTTATACATTAAATAATTTTATTATACATTAAAATGAGCCAAATCGATTTCGTCGATTTAATGTACCAACGTGATCCAAAAACTTAAATCAATACTAAAATTAAAACATAATTATTCTTATAAAATTATTATATTTATCCAATATTATTAATTTTAGAAATAAACTTCAAAAACGTTGGAGCCTCAGAAAAATATCGATAGAGATGAGTAAGCTTGCAAAGGTTTTCATTGAAACTTATGGATGCACGATGAATCAGTCAGACTCGGACATACTGAGGGGTTTAATTTCAAAGGAGTTTGAGTTAAGTGAGAGTGCAGATGATGCTGATGTAGTTGTTATAAATTCATGCGGAGTAATAGAGTTCACAGAGAGAAAAATAATAAAAAGGATAATTAAGCTCAAGAAAGCTGGGAAAATTGTTGTAGTTGCTGGATGTTTGCCAAGGATATCTCCAAGAAAAGTAAGGGATATCTCTGATGGTATGCTATCACCAGATAACGTGCTTGAAATAAACAAGGTAATCAGAGCAGCTTTAGAAGGTAATAAGCTTCTGATAACAAATTTAAACACAGTCGATAAGGCTACTTTACATCCGATAAAAAGGAGATTAAAATCTACTGCAATAGCTATAGTTTCAATCTCTGAGGGTTGTCTTGGTAAGTGTAGTTTCTGTGCAACTAGGTTTGCCAGAGGTAGATTGTATAGCTTTGATTTTAATAAGATAATTGAGGAAGTAAAGTGTGCAGTAGAGCAGGGTTTTAAAGAGATCCAGCTGACATCGCAAGATACTGGAGCTTATGGTTTTGACAAAAATGGAAAGAAATTACCAGATTTACTTGAGGCTATATCGAAGATCGATGGAGAATTTAGAGTTAGGGTAGGTATGATGAACCCCCATCATGCTGTGAAAATTCTGGACGATCTAATAAACGCATACGCTTCTGATAAAATATATAAATTCATTCACGTTCCGGTCCAAAGCGGTGATAATGAAATTCTGAAAGACATGAGAAGAAATCACACAGTGGAGGATTTTATAGAAGTAGTTTCAAGATTTAGAAAGAATTTCAGTGATGTGATGGTATCTACTGATATAATCGTTGGATATCCGACTGAAACCGAGGAATCTTTCTGGAAAACTTATGAATTAATTAAGGAAATTAAGCCCGATCTTGTAAACATAACAAGATTCTCACCAAGAGCAAAAACAGAGGCTTATCATCTTAAAGATATACCTGGGTGGATAAAAAAGGAAAGGTCTAGAAAGTTAACAGAACTTGTTAATAAAATAAAATTAGAGGAATATAGAAAATTTGTTGGAAGAAAATATAGAGTTCTTATAACAAAGTATGGAAAAAATAACACATTATTATCTAGAACAGACTCATATAGACCAGTTATATTAACCAATGGAAAAATTGGAGAGTTTACAAATGCAAAAATTGTTTCTAGTACAAATACATGCTTAATTGGGGAAATAGTACAGTGAAAACGGTGATTGAATGATTGCAGCTGGAATTGATATTGGCACATCAACCACGGAAGTTTTCTTTTTGAAAGATGGTAATCCATTTGGTAAGATTTATTTTCCTACATCTGAGCTCGTAAATAACTTGGACTGGTTATGTAATGAGTTAAAAAAATTTAAAACCGATGTAATTGCTTGTGCGTTTGGCTATGGTTTGCCTGTAAAGAAATTGAATGAGATTACAGATTTGGACATCTTTTTAATGACTTTAAATTTTGACGAAAAAGTTTTTGGCGTCAGGGAGTTTCTGAGATATTTTAGAAATAAAGATTTTAACATGTATGTTCTTCCAGGAGTTATACATTTACCCACTGTTCCAATTCAAAGAAAAATAAACAAAATAGACCTAGGCACTCCTGATAAGCTGGCTTCTACAGCTTTAGCAATTTTTGAGCTATCGAAGCACATAAGGATAAATAAGCAGAATTTTATTTTGGTTGAAGCAGGTTCGGGATTTAACGCTGTTATTGGCGTAAAAGGTGGAAAAATTGTGGATGGTGTAGGAGGTAGTTCTGGATTTCCATCACTAAAATGTTCTGGGTGTTTAGATGGAGAACTTGCTTATATTTTGCAAGGATTTAAAAAGAGTTTACTAAGTAACAGCGGCATTTTAAGCTTTTTTAACTTGAATGACGTTGAGTTAAAGAAAATACCTCGGAGAATATTAGGTTGGATCACAGAGTACATCCTAAAATGCGTAAAAATGTTAGAAACAACTGTTAACCCGAATTATGTGGTTGTATCTGGGCAATTATTTAATAACAGCATTTTTTATAAAAAAGTAAAAACAAAACTTGAGAAGTTTGGTCACAAAGTTAAAAAACTTGAGGGGTTTGGTGTGGCAAAGCAATCTGCTGAAGGTGCCGCAATAATTGCAAATGGTCTTGCTAAAGGAAAATATAGAAAAATAGTTAAGCAATTAAGAATTTTAGAAGCTAAGGGAACATGTTTGGACTATCTTTCACCATCATTTAAGCTTTTAATTAAAGATAGGGTTCAGAATATGTTAAATTTAAATGTAGACTTCCTCCTTTGAGTGGACAACTATACCTTTGTTTGTTATCTCAAATGGGTGTATTTTTCTACTATGGTTACTTCCTCTCATTTTTATTATCTCTAGACTTCTTATTCTTACACCTTGGGATCTGGTGTAATATAACGCTATAGTCCCCTCTGTAACAAATGTCTCCACACCAAATCTACCTGAAATTGACGGTTTATCTTCGAGAACTTCGCATGTGAATATTGAAGTTAGCCCAAGGACTTCTAAGGTTGTTGATATTTTTAATAACTCCACTCTAAACTTTGCTGGGTCTTGAATTGCATAACCTATTGATGTTGTTGAATCCAAAGCTGCTCTTTTAGCTCCAATTTCTTCTTGTATGTTTATTATTTGGTCTATTAGAGACCTAGTGTCAAATGGTCTAACATCTACGTATCTTTCATCCGATGGCAATCCAATTTTTGTTGAAGTTGCATCAACTAGTGCTAGTTTATTTTCCTCTTCCAGTTTTTCTAAATCCCAGTTAAAAACGGAAAAATGCTCTCTTAGATGCTGAGGTCTCTCTTCTGTGGTTATGAATATTCCTGGCTCATCGTATAGTAGTATTCCATTTACAATGTATTGCATGGCAAATATAGTCTTTCCAGCTCCAGAGGTTCCTGTAAGCAAATATGTTCTATCTCTTAAAAGCCCTCCTTCACATAGTTCATCAAATCCTGGAATTCCTGTTGGAACTCTTTCAATTTTCTTATTCATAGGTTACACCTTTTTAAACATAAAGCAGAATTTTGTTTTACAAAGAAATATTTAAAACTTAAACTTTAAAATTTTACCTTCAAACTTTATACAGATTCTTCCAACGTAGGAAAATATATTTTCATTTTTGCAAGTCAAAAGCTTGTAGCAGGGGCTGGTATTTTCTTAATTCAAACCTTGAAAAACTTAAATAAGTTATGAAATGTCGCTAAGAAAGTCTCGCCCCTCGAGGCAGGGATGAATTAAGAGAAGTGTGTAGGGGAGGTAGGTGGAGCATTAGTTTTATAAAGCCTCGCTCTGGTTTGCTGACGTTGGGCAGAAAGGAAAGTCAAACAAGTCCCGAAAGGGAACTATAGCTCGCATTTCTGCAGGGACATACGGGTTTTAACAGTGTGCTGATTCACTTCGTGCATATTCGATAAGGAGCGAGGCTGAGGGTATGCACAAACTTCCCTGCTAAGAATTCTTGCCCTTTAGGGCAGGGAGAAAGTCAAATGTGAATTTGATTTTAATTTTTGTGCACATTTATTTGAGTATCGGTCCAACATCTTCTACACCTTGTCTTTGCCCAGTACCTGCTAGTCTTTGCAGTTTCTGTGGGTTTAGAAGCAAATCAACTGCATTTCTTACATGTTCTCTTATTCTATTTTCTGTTATTTTCAGCAGTTCTCTTTCATCTTCAGCTTCATCCATGTGTACAAACACCTCAATTATGTGTTTATTTGTTAGCAGTTGGGCTATGATTAAACCTAATGATGCAACCAGTGCACACTGTTTATCAATTGGTGTTCTCTCAACCATACCCATTGCTAAAACAATTTCGCAACCTCTTTCCTCTATAAGCTTTTTTGCAGCAACTGGTAAATCTTTTATGCCAGGAACAGTATATCTCTCATAAGGTACTGAGGATATCTTTTTTAGTTCATCAATGGCTATTTTTCCCATATCTACTCTTGCAAAAGTCGTATCGGCTATACCAATTTTTAACATCATTACACTGAATTTTATAATAAGAATATCAAGGCTTTTATCCCACCAAATTAATTTTTAATAGAATTAATAGAATTCTCCAAATAAAAAGTAAAATTTTAGCTGAGTGAAAATTAATTAGCTTAGTAAAATTGAAATTTTAATGCAATTTTTTTAGCTTGATAGATCCTGCTTACTGGCCAGTGTTTGCTGTTATGTTCGTTTTTGGTAAATTATCATTTTATTAAATACGGAAAATGTAATTAATACTTCTCTAGAATGTTTAACGCAACATCTATAGCTGGATTTATTAATCCCCTTCTTAAAAGAACACTCTCTATTGCTGTTAGTGTACTAATTACGTGGTACTTCTTTATATTACCCATTGTACCAATTCTAAAGATTTTTCCTTTTAAAATACTTTGTCCTCCAGCTATAATTATACCATATTCTTTTTTTAAAGTCTCTCTGAGCTCTTTATCAGTAATTCCATTGGGAATATTTATAGCAGTAACCGTATTTGAATACTTGCTGAACTCATTTAATTTTGGAAAAAGTTTAAGACCTGCGGCTTTTGCCCACTCTCTTACAGCTTTTGAGAATATTCTATGTCTTTTTATTCTGTTTTCTAGTCCTTCTTCTTCTATAATTCTAAGTGCCTCCTTTAATGCAAAGAATAGAGGCAAAGCTGGTGTATAAGGTGTCTGATAGACTTCCATTTTTTTCTTATACAACTTCAAATCCAGATAGTAAGGTGTCTTGTCGTTGTAAAATTCCCATGCTCTATCGTTTACTGCTACTGCTGCTAAACCTGGAGGAGCTCCTATGCACTTTTGGCTTCCCACTATAGCAACATCCACGCCCCATTTATCCATTTGGACTTCATCTCCTCCAGCAGATGTTATAGCATCCATTATAACCAATGCATCAAACTTTCTAGCTATTTTGCAGATTTCACTCGCTGGATTTAGTATACCAGTTGATGTTTCGTTATGAACAAAAGCCACAGCATCACATCCATTTTCAAAAGCTTCTTTTATTTTTTCAAGATCAATAGAGGTGCCCCATTCAAATTTCATATGTTCGACTTTAGCATATTTCTTTGCAATTTCAAAGAATCTATTACCGAATTTTCCATTCTCTATACATAATATTTTATTTATACCAGAAAAACTAGCTATAGCAGCTTCCATTCCAGAAGTTCCAGATCCAGAAATTATGTATACATCTCCTTTTGTTCCAAATATTTTTCTTAGCACATCAACACAGTATCTCATTAACTCGGAGAATTCTTCTCCTCTATGATGTATCATTTGTCTACTCATTGCATTTATTATCCTTTGATCCAGATATACTGGCCCTGGAATCATTAATAGCTCCATGAGTTTTTCCACCCCGCTTGCATTTAACCGTTGCGAACTCTATTTGCTTTAAAAATTTAAGAATTACTACTTATTACAAACTTTTTCTAAATAGTCAATTGTTGAGGAATTCCCAAATCGTTACTTTAATTTTTGTATCACTTAATTTGCTTGAATAGACTATAAGCCTAATTCATCTTTAACCTTTAGCATACCTCTTAAAGCAATCTCAAAGAAATTCTCTAGACTAATTCCTATATTTTCAATTTGCTTAATTCTATTTCTATCGCATCCTGCAGCAAAGCTTTTTTCTTTAAATTTCTTTTTTATAGTTTTAACAGTTACATTACTAAGATTTTTGCCTTTGACTAGTGCGCATGCAACGATAAGTCCTGATATACTATCTGCTGCTTGTAAAGCAAACTCTATTGGTTTTGAGTATGTATCTCCGAAAATAGTGTGATTATGAGTTTTTACCACTTCGCAGATCTCATCATCTAGACCTTTTTGTTTTAATATCTCTGCACCAACAATTCCGTGTTTACTCATGTCTCCCTCTACTACCTCGTAATCTATGTCATGTAATAGGCCAACAATTTCCCACTTTTTCTCGTCTTCTCCTATAACTCTGGCTATTTCCTTCATTATAGCTGCAGTGGCAATGCAATGTTTTACTAAGTTCTCATTTTTTATATATTCCTTCAGCAATCTCAAAGCCTCTTCTCTTTCCATTGGTCTCGCCCTCTTATCTATTTTGTTAAATCTCTAGAGAATATCTTTAACAAGTGTTTATAAGAAAACTTAAAAATTACTTTAAATATTCAGTTATTATTTATATATTAAAATAAAATATAATTATATGAAAATAATTTAGTAAAGATTTTTAAATTTTCATTCATAAAAACCTTAGATGGAGTTAAAATGGAAAATTTGGTTTGAAAAAAATGGTAAACCCGTAATTGGGAAAGGTGGTGCTAAAATTCTTGAAAGTATAGACAAAGAAGGCTCTATTGCTAGAGCCGCAAAAAAGCTTGGCATGTCTTATAGGTTTGTTTGGAATTATATAAATAGATTGGAAAATGTTCTGGGTGAAAAGGTTATAATTAGAGAAAGAGGCGGAAAATTTGGAGGAGGTTCAAGATTAACTAAATTAGGTAAAGATTTACTAGAAAAATATAAAAGAGTTGAAAAAAAATTAGAAGAATCTAAATCAAGTATAATAGTCAAAGGTAAAATTAAAAGAATTAATGATGAAATAGAAATAATTATTCCATCAAGGAGCATCCCATCAGTAAATTTAAAGGAGGGTGATGAAATAGAAGTAAGTCTATTCATATTCTAGCATAGAATTTTCGCAGAGTTTTAAATCTTAAATCTTCTAAACATTGTTATAAAACTCAAGGTCTCTAAAACCTCTAAAAAATATAAACATAGGCTGACAAAAAATCTTAGTTAAAAAGTTCAGCATAAGATTCAATTGATAGGCAAAAATAATTTTAAATAAATGTTTAAAATGTTTAGACAACCTATAAAATTTTCATTACTTACAAATATGCTTATTATCGATTATATTTGCTTTTTAGTGAGTTTTTATATGCATTTGGAAAACTCAAATTTTATATATTGCAATTAAAATGCACAAAAATTATAACATGTAAATCTGGGATTAACAGTAAGCATCTACCTTAAATTAGGTAATATGCTGATATTAAAAGTTACATTACCCAAAATATCTGAAAATATATGTTTGATTGAAATTTTTGAGCTGCTTAAAGCTACAAGCTAATAAAATAAAGACAATGGAATTTAAATTCCAAAAATTAGGGCTTTAAACTTTTGAAAATAATTTAACAGAAATTATAAAAGCTAAAGCCGCCGCCGGGATTTGAACCCGGGACCTGGTGATTACAAGTCACCCGCTCTACCAGGCTGAGCCACGGCGGCAGAAGTAAAAATGTTCCCGGTAAGTAAACACCGCCTATCATCAACTGCATACGCAAACTTCAAGGCGGCTGACCTTTTTACCGGGTGTACCATGTCGGGGTTGCCCTGGGGTCATAGACAGGGGCATTTTGCCCCCACTCACCAAGGGACCTATCGACATGGCCTTTAAATTTTGTAGCCCCACGCTTGACGGAACACTTCATTGAACGTGTTACAAACACTCTCGGTGTTCCTCCCCGTATGGGGCCCTATAAGTAGGTAAAGTTTTTGATTATTAAAAGTTATCTCTTCTTACCAAGCTCGAATTCATCATGTAAAATTTTAATAGCTTTTTTGCCTTCATCCTTTGCTACAGCAAATGAGATGTTATATTCTGAGCAACTTTGACTGATCATGATAACGTTTATTTTATTTCGGCCTAATGCGGAGAATATCTTACCAGCTACCCCTGGAGTTCCAGCCATTCCAGCACCAACTGCGCTAACAATTGCAACGTTATCTATTCTATCAATTTTTAAAGTTCCATTACCTATACCCTTTAAAGCATTAACAGCTTTATCAGCATCCTCTTTATTAACAACAATTGATAAATTAAGCTCGGATGAACTTTGACTGACCATTATTACATTTACATTATTATCAGCCAATCTTTTAAAGACTTCACGCATTATTTCAGCAAAATCAAATCCTGCACCACTTACATTTATTATTGTGGCATCTTCTATCAAACTTAAAGCCTTGACAATATCTGTACTGGATTTAGTTGAATCTACTATAACTGTTCCAGGAGAATCTGGGTTAAATGTGTTTTTTATTCTAACAGATATTTTTTTACTTAATACTGGTTCTAAAGCTCTAGGATGTAATACTTTTGCGCCAAAATAGGATAATTCCATTGCTTCTTGATAGGATAACTCTGGAATTAGCCTAGCATTCGGCACAATTTTTGGATCAGTTGTCATTATACCATCTACTTCCTTCCATAGCCAAACTTCATCTGCATCAATTGCAGCAGCTATTAGCGTTGCAGTTAAATCACTCCCCCCTCTTCCTAATGTAGTAATTTCTCCATCTCGAGTCCTACCAATGAAACCAGTCACAACAGGTATCATTTTCTTTATTGTAAGTAATGGATTTAGTCTACTTCTTATTATATCGTAAACTTCTGGCAAAGGCTTAGCTCTACCGAAATTCTTGTCAGTAATAATACCAGCCTCTCCACCAGAAAGTGCAACAGAATCAACTCCAACACTTAATAAAGCAGATGAGAATAGCGGGGCTGATAGCATTTCTCCAAATGATAAAATGTAGTCTAAGCTTCTTTTTGTTAGCTCACCGAGATAGCTTATGCCCAGTAGCACTTTTTCCAATTCGTCAAGAAGTTTATCTAATGTAAAAATAACTTTTGACCTAAACTCCTCACTTATAAACTCGGTAACTTCATAATGCTTTTTTGCCAACTCAGCAATGAACATTTTTATGAATCCAGGAGATTTTTCTGAATAACATTTCTTAGCTGCTTCAAGCAGACTATCAGTAACACCAGCCATTGCAGATACGACTACTACAATCTCATGATCCTTCCAATATTTTTTAACCAGATTTGCACAATGTAGAAAGTTTTTACCATCTTTTAAACTAGTACCGCCGAATTTCATCACAATTCTCATTAACCTGCCAGTATTCAATTGCTGAATTTAAAGTTTTATCTTGTAGAACACTTTAGGAATTTAGAAGAAATATCTCAATCTTTTTCACTAAATTACAGTAAAGTTTCTCATTCCCTAATTACATTAATCCCATAATAGATAGCGTAAAATATTTGTACAGTTTAATTTGATCTAATTTTTTATTTATAATTAAAAATAAAATTAGTTAATTAAAATTTTACACTCTTAGTATTATCTGAAAATCCTAAGCAAACCTGTGGAGTAGAAACGTATAATGTTGCATTCGTAACATATGATAACTTTTGTTAGCGGTCGAAACTCTTATAAAGGAGGGAGTTTAATGCTAAATTAGCTCCGCTCGGGATGTGGGATGGGTGGTAAGAGAAAGGGTAAGCCCAAAAGGGCGAAGCTACGGTAAGATAGATGTGGGGAGTTCCGTTCCCTCCGAAAGCCCGTCGATGAGCTGAGACGGGAAGACTCTCCACTACACATGCATCAAAAGTTATGAAAATAGCGGAGAGCCAGAACGGTTTTTATCTTGCAATTTTAAGCATGTTAATTCTATAAGAGATGCATGTCATATTTGTAAAAGACTGCCATCTGATGCAAATAATGTTAAAAAAGGGATTCCCAAAAAATTTAAATTATTGATTTTTGATCTAAACTTTACATAATGTTTTGTTAAGTTATTTTTAGAAGAGGTGATATTAAAATGGCAAAAAGACCAGCAAGGATGTTTAGAAGACTTGAAAGACCTTATACAAGAAAGGAGTATATAGATAGTATTCCAGCTCTCAAGCTTAGACAATTTGAAATGGGAAATAAAAAGGGAGATTTTCCAGTAAAGTTAACTTTAGTAGCTGAAGAAGCAGTACAAATCAGAGATTGTGCTCTTGAAGCTGCTAGAGTGGCTGCGAATAAGTATATAGCCAGTAAAGTTGGAAGTAGTAACTTTTTCCTAAAAATAAGAATTTATCCGCATCATATACTAAGAGAGCATAAGATGGCTGTAGGTGCTGGAGCTGATAGAATTTCTCAAGGAATGAGAAAAGCTTTTGGTAAACCTGTAGGTTTAGCAGCACAGGTAAAACCAGGAACAAAAATTATGTCAATTTGGGTTAAGCCAGAGGGATTTGAAGCCGCAAAAACGGCATTAAAAAGAGCAAGTCAGAAATTACCAACTCCTACAAGAATTATTGTTGAAGAAGGTGCTGAGCTACTAAAAGGAAAAATTTAGATATACTTGAAAACATCAGAAAACCGTTTAAACAAAATGTATGTAATCGTTTTTAATTACCTCTTAAAACTTTATAGATATTAGACTTTTTCAACACTTGTTTTACTTCTTACATACACGTTTTTGATTTTCAGCATACTTTTTATATCTTTAGCTATGCTGACTAACTCTTGATGGCTAATTATCCTTTTTTTGGTAAAACTTTTATCTATAAGTGAGTTAAATGGATAAAACTGCTGTAGAACGAAAAAGAAGTCTGTTCTATCTAAAATTTGTATAACTTTGCTTAAACCATTAATTACATCCTCCTTTGAGATTAGTTCAGGAACAAAAGTCGTTCTTATTTCTACAAAATCTAATTTCTTAATTATCCTTAAAGTATTAGTAATTCTTCTAACAATGTCTCCGTTTTTTATACCAATAGCTTTTGAGTATTTTTCAGGAATTAAATCGGATTTTATGTCAGTTGCGTAGTGATCTATTAAGTTTTTATCAACTAGCTGACCTATAACATCTGGGTTGCTCGAATTTGTATCAAGACTTGTTTTTAAACCAATTTTTTTTACCTCCTTGAATAACTCCAGTAGCCCTTTTGCTTGTAAAGTAGGCTCTCCACCAGTAGCTTGTACATATTCAATGGCATAGGCGTTCTCTTTTATTTTTTCTATTATATCGGATATTTTTACCCATTTTCCTTCTCCTAGCACTAAAGGTTCCGCATGGCACCATGGACATCTAAAATTGCAGCCAGAAAACCAAATAACAAATGCTGGAGATTCTATAACGTCCACAAGACTAGTTTCAACGAAATCCCAAATCTTTACCAACATAAGTTAAAAAGTGTCTTGAATTTATTTGCTTAAAACTATATCTGAAATTACCCTCACTTTAACGGAACATCTTGCATCTTTAGGACAAACACCTCACAATCTCAGCAAAGTTTTAAAACACAAATCTGAAACCTTTAATGTGAAGTAAACAAGCTACCAAAATAAAGATGCCAATTTTTAAATGTGAAATCATAAATGAAAATCTTGAAATAAAAAAGGGAATTTTGTATATTAACAGAGAAATATACTTTGAAGAAAAAGAAATCGACGCAGAATACATAGCAACTCCTACTTTTTTTAATGCACACACACATTTAGCTGATTCTGTAGTTTTGGATATACCTTATATGAACTTAAATGATACAGTCTCTAAAAATGGTGTTAAGTTTAGATATTTAGATATTTTTAAGAATAAAATAAGAGACTCAATTAGTTTTACCTTGAAAGAAGATGTATTTGCGTCAGGAACAACTCTTGTGCTTGATTTCAGAGAAGGTGGGTTAAAAGGAGCTAGAGATTTCTTTGAGGCTGATAAACTAAAAATTGGGAGAATCCTAGCTAGACCATTATCAATTCATGAGGCTGAAATTATGGTTAAAAAAGATTGGATTTTTGGTTTTGGATTCAGCAGTACAAGAGATTATCCTTTCTCGTTTTTGGAAGATGTTAGGGATTTGGCCAGGAAAAATAGAAAAATTTTTGCAATTCACGCTGGAGAAAAGGATTCAAAGGATGTTGAATCTGCTTTATCATTGGAACCCGATTTACTTATACACATGAATAGAGCTAGTAAGATTTTTATAAAAAAAGCAATGGATGCAGGAATACCTATAGTTTCGTGTCCTAGATCTAATGCTTTTTTTGGCTTATTAAATATAAGCAATTATAAGTTACTTTCGGAATATGATAAATGGTTGATAGGAACTGATAATGCAATGATTTGCACACCCTCTATACTTGATGAAATTAAATTTACATCTTATATTGTTAGAGAAGATCGCTCTGTTCTTAGTGCGGTAATAAGAGGCTTTAAAATGTTTAATCTTGAGGGAAATGTTGGGATTATTTTATTTTCTAAACATAGGTTTAAAAGATCCTTAAATGTACTATCAACTGTTGTTAGAAGGTGTGATAGAAAAGATATTGTAAAAATTGTAGTTAACAGGGAGTGTCAGAAAATAATCTATGATCTTTAATCCAAAAATAGTCAACTATTTATATAAAATTTAACAAATTTTTAATAAAATATTGTCATCAAACTATAAATACTGATACTTTATACTCAAAACATTAAGTGCAAATTTCTTAATTAATTGGAGGACAGATTTTATCAGTATGAATGTTAAACTTCTTAGATATACTGAGAATGGTGTAGAACTTGTTGCTAGATCGGCTAGAGTTTCTGGGGTTCCAGAAAACCTAAGTGACGAAGAAATTATAAAAATGATCGTTGAAAATGATTATACTAGTGCATTAGAGCATATTTCATTTACATTTGACATTTCTGGAATTAGTATAGCTCTTAGTCGAGAACTTTTAGAACATCGAATTGCAAGTCATACTGCACGGTCTACGAGATATAATATTGAAAAAAACTTCAACTATGTGATCCCAAGTATCATTAAAAATGATGAGGAACTTCTATCAATGTTTAGGAATGCAATGGAAGTTGCTAGAGAAATGTATGCCAAAATATATGATAGAATGATTGAAAAAGGCTATAAAAAGAGCGAGGCTAGGGAGGTAGCTAGATACGTTCTACCAATGGCAGCACATACACATTACATCTGGACTATAAACGCAAGAAGTCTAATTAATTTCTTAGGATTACGTTTATGCAAAAGAGCCTCTCCTGAAATACGTGAACTTGCGCAGAAAATCTATGATATTGTTGTAAAAATATATCCAGAAATATTTGAAAACATAGGCTGTAGAGGTTATACAATAGGCTTATGTCCAGAAAATGAAGCTAGACCAAGTGATTGCCCATTTATAGATAAAATACCAGTGAAGAAGGATATAAAGAGAAAATGGATGAAAAAATTGAAACAAAAAGGAGAGAAAAAGCAAAAATCGGATTAAATTTAAAAATTTACGATTTAAAACAGTTCGTATTTTTTAATTATAAATAATTAAGAAATCGACAACAGTCGTGGCAAACTTTATATGCATTTCACTAAGCTAGCATTTTCATGATAAAACATTACAAATCTGGTGAGTAAGTATGGCTGTTGAGGGAAGACAGGAAGACATATATAAAGAATTTAAGCAGTACATAATCCCTCCGGACTGGAAAGACAAAGTTTGGGACATAGAGGATTTCAAAAAATTCCACGAAAATACAACGAAAGACTTAGAGTCTATTAAAAAATGGTGGGAAGAGTGGGCAAACAAACTACCTTGGTTTAAGAAGTGGGATAAGGTTCTTGATGACAGCAATCCTCCGTTCTACAGATGGTTTGTTGGTGCTCAAACAAACTTAAGTTATCTTTGCCTTGACTGGCAAATAGAGCAAGGGAGAAAGAACAAATTGGCTTTAATATGGGAAGGAGAACCAGTTGATGAAAGAGGAAATCCAACTCAAGTTAGAAAATTTACATACTATGACTTGTACAGAGAAGTAAATAGAGTTGCTTATGCTTTAAAAACGAAATTAAATGTAAAAAAACAAGAAATTCTAACTTTCTATCTACCAATGATCCCAGAGTTACCAATATACATGCTTGCTGTACAAAGAATTGGTGCTGCGCATAGTGTGGTTTATAGTGGATTTAGTGCTTTAGCTTTAGCAGAGAGAGCTTATGATGCTGGTTCTAGAATAATTGTAACCGCAGATGGGCTTTATAGAAGAGGTAAAATAATAAAATTAAAGGAAGTTGTTGACGAAGCAATAAAAATACTTGAAGAAAGAGGACAAAAAATTGAAAAAGTAATTGTGGTTAGGAGAACTCCAAGGGAAGATGTTCCCTGGACCCCTGAAAGAGATGAATGGCATCATGATTTCATAGCAGGAATTTCACCAAACGTTAAAGTGGAACCTGAGAAAATGGAAGCTACAAACACTTCGTATGTCCTTTACACTTCAGGTACTACTGGAAAACCAAAAGGAGCTCAGCACAGCATTGCAGGTTATGCAGTTGGACTTTATGCAACGATGAAAATGATATTTGACATTAGAGATGATGACATATACTGGTGCACAGCAGACATCGGTTGGGTTACTGGACACTCGTACATAGTTTACGGACCTTTAATGACTGGTACTGTTACAGTAATGTACGAAGGTGCACCAGATTATCCAGAACCAGATAGATGGTGGTCTATAATAGAAAGATATGGAGTTACAGTCTTCTACACAACACCTACTGCAATTAGAATGCTTATGAAATATCCTATAGATTATATCAAAAAGCATGACCTATCTACATTGAGAATAGTTCACTCTGTTGGAGAACCAATCAATCCAGAGGCATTCAAGTGGTATTTCAAGAATATATGTAATGAGAACTGTGTTGCATCAAGTACATGGTGGATGACAGAAACAGGTCAGATGCTTACAGGACACTTCCCAGGATTAGGTAAAATCTTCCCATTGAAACCTGGTACTAATGGATTTCCATTACCAGGAGTAAAAATGGAAATTGTTGATGAGGATGGAAATCCATGTCCACCAGGAGTTAGAGGATATCTAGTGATTACCACACCTTGGCCAGGAATGTTAATGACTCTCTTTAAAGATCCTAAAAGATTTATTGATGTTTACTGGTCAAAATTCCCAGGTAAGATGTACTACTACACTGGAGATTATGCTGTAAAGGATCAAGATGGTTACATCTGGGTGCTTGGTAGAGCAGATGATGTTCTAAAAGTTGCAGGACATAGAATAGGTACTGCAGAAGTTGAATCAGCAATGGTTACACATCCAGCAGTAGCTGAGGCAGCTTGCGTTGGTAAACCTCACCCAATAAAGGGAGAAATACCTTACATCTTTACAGTATTGAAAGAAGGGTACAAACCTGATGAAAACTTAGCTAATGAGTTAAAAATGCACTTAAGAAAGACGATTGGACCTGTTGTAGCATCAGATGCAAGAATACTGTTTGTTGATATGGTTCCAAAGACTAGAAGTGGTAAGATTATGAGAAGATTATTAAAAGCTGTAATTACAGGATCTTCATTGGGAGATATTACAACCTTGGAAGACGAGACTGCTGTGGAGGAAGCTAAAAAGGCATACGAATATTTGAGGCAACAAATTGGCGAGGAAACTTAATTTCTTGCTTCAGAAAGCTTAAAAACTTTTTAATTTCTCCCAATTTTTATTTATTATTTTGAATTTATTTTTTCAATTTCTTCTTTCCTAGTTGGAAGCTAATTTTGCGCAATGAATATAAAGTTTTTTAAGCTTGTTTTCCATAAATGAATAGAATTATTTACACAATAGGTTACAGTGGTAGAGAAATATCAAAATTATTAGATCTTCTAAAATTTCTTAAGATTAAAGTGCTAGTTGACGTTAGAAGATTTCCAAAAAGTAAGTATAGGGGTTATAATAGGGAAGAGCTGGAGAATATACTCCCAAAAAACGGTATAGACTACATATATCTCGGAGATTTACTGGGAGGATTCCGAAGGGAAGGGTATGAAAAATTCATGAATTCAGAGGATTTCAAAATTGGAGTTAAAAAATTAGCGAAAATTGCAGAAGAAAAAAGAACTGTGGTAATGTGTAGAGAAAGAAATCCAAGATGGTGTCATAGAAGATTTATATCAAAAGCCCTAGAGCAAATGGGATTTCAAGTAATACACATTAAGTAATTACTTAAAGAAAAAATAGAAACTGCTGTGAAACTAAATCATTACTAAAGCTGAGTTATGTTAATTTTTTTACTTACTTAGAATTTTATTTTAATCGTTTGATGTTTTAATAGACAGAAACTTTTGTTGTTAGATTTTAAAAATTACTGATAAATAACTTAGGTAAATTAAAAAATTCTAGTTACAACAATTTTGAAAAATACTCGTAAATTTTTGTCAATTAAGATTTGGCTGAATTTATTGATAAAAAATATCTGCTTGTATTTTAAAATGGACTTTTTTAGAAGTAATTTAAAGCAAACTGATTAATTTTGAATACTATTTTAAACAAGGATTTACTGCAAAAGATAAGTAAAATTAGGTGAGAAATTTTGTGTTTTTAATTTTATTTTATCTTTCCTTAGGACATGTTAACTTAAGGGCGCAAGCTTTAAATATTGAATATATATGCTTTTCGCACTAGGTTAACATGTCCCTTTTCTTATATCGGTAGTATTATTAAATAGTTTTAGCTTTACAAATAAAAAGATGTGAGAGCGATAACTGTTGGCTTTGGAGAAACTGGATGCAAAATTACAGAAGCTCTCTCTGAAAATAGACCAAAGTTTAGCAAAGAGGAATTGTTTACTTGTTTTGCTATTTCTGATAATCTGGAGTTTTTGTCATCTTTAGAGCATATTGAATCTGAGAATAGGTTCCCTTTCATGACTTTTCCAAGTAAAGGCAGAGTTGAAGGTGTAATAAATGAAATTTTATCAATCCCTGAGTTCTATGAAACGTACTTGCTCATAACAGACATCTTTGATGACTTTGGATACCACACGATGGTTGAATTCATAAAATGTTTGAGAGAGAAGTCTGACGAGCCAATTATTACGTTAAATATAGTCCCTCCCCTACATAAGCCTAGAAATCTTAGCGAAATGAAGAAAAGACTTATAACTATCAGGAAAATTGCTGATGTTTTAATTTTATTTGAGAATAAAGGTGATATAGAAAAAAGAGTGGTGGAACCATTTAATATTCTTGCTGCAGCTGGTGAATTAGAAGCTAGGGGAGAAGTAGGAGAAGTAGTAGTTGACACGTCGGATATAATAAATTCGATAAAGGATGGCATAACCGTGATGGGTTTTGCAAAGAGAGACATTCCTCCTGAACCATTTAGGTTCATAAAGAAAGTTGATTTTAAAAAGCAAGCAGAAAGAACAATGAGAATGGTAGAGTTACTCAAGGAAGCTATGACCAATCTTAGCTTGCCAGTGGATATCTCTGATGCAAGTAGCGCTTTGTTCATTTTTTCTGCTCATCCAGATGAGCTGACATTTGATGGCTATAATACATGTTTATCTTTATTAGCTGAGCTAAATCCGAAAATGAGAATAAGATATGGTGACTTTCCGCTTAAAAAATCTGATGAAATAGTTGCATTGATACTATTTTCGGGAATTAGAAGAATTCGATTTTAAAGAAAAAATCAAAAGCTGGAGTTAAAATCTATATGAAATCAATGTAAAGATTAGTAAAGCCAATGCTGGGACTGATGCAGATATAACAGCTTTGCCAAGAGTAATATTTCTAACGTTCTTTACAGCAAAAACCCAAAAGGTAAATTGCCAAGCTAACACGGCTAAAGATGTTATTTTTGATGCAGCCCAAAGCTCTGTCTTTGCTAACTCCTCAAATCCAATTGATTTAATTAGATCAGACAAAGATAAAGACACATACAAGTTAAACGGGAAAAAAATGATACTGGGAATATAACTGAAGCCCATGAATTTCAGCATGAGTGAAAAATTTCCCTCTTTACTAAAAAATCTTGAAATTAAATAAATTACAGCGGATAACAATATCCAGCCGATTAAATTCATTATAATCACAGCAGGTATTGTACCTGCAGATAAAAACTGAATTAAGGCTTTATTTTGCTCTCCAGGAATTTTCTCGATACCTACGGTTAAAATCGATTTTACAATTATGTATGTAGTAATTCCACCAAGTATTCCAGAAATAAGAACGATTAGAAATGGTATAGCAAAACCAATTCCTTTTTCTTTTGCTTCCTCAAAAAATCCATCTGGATTATACAGAACCTCCGTTAACCTCATTGTTTACACCGTGAAAAATCTTTAAAACATTTTTTCAACTTCTTTGGCAGCTTCAACCATTACTTTAAGCTTCTGAAAAGCAATCTCTCTTGGTAGAAGTTTCATGCCACAATCTGGATCTACGTATAATCTATCTAGGTCTACGATTTCTAAAGCTTTTAATATGGCATTAACAACTTCTTCTTTTTTCTCAATTCTCCTAGTATGAACGTCTATGCAACCAAATCCAAGATCTTTATCAAAATCATACTCCTTGAGCATTTTCAGATCCTCAAAACCTCTATTTGCAAATTCCAGGTCAATTTGGTCGATTTTGAAATCTAAGATTTCTGGGAAGATTCTAGAATAATCTCCATAGCATATGTGCATGCCGATGTATGCATTAACACCTTTGGTGACGATTTCAGTAGCATTTTTTGCTATTTCTATTTCACTTTCATGGGTAGGTATTGCTGGCTCATCAAGTTGAATGTAAGTTGCCCCCTCCTTAACAAGTGCTCTGAGCTCTTTATTCAAAACTTCTGCTAAAGCATATACAGCATCCTCTTTACTCGGATAATATTCATTAAAACTCCAGTCCACTATGGTGTATGGTCCAGTTATAGGAATTTTTATTTCCTTATTGGTTATACTTCTTAAAAATAGGAAATCATCGATTGCTAGGTTCTCTTTATACCTCAACTCGCCAACTATTGCTGGTTTGGGGTAATAATTGTTCCCCCATACTCTTACTTCATCGTATATAACAAATCCTTCTATTCTTTCAGCGAAGTATGATGTCATTTCCTCCCTTCTCATCTCACCATCCCAAATTATATCGACACCAGCTAATTCGTGATCTTTAACCACAGCTTTGACAGCATCTCTATAAGCTTCATCTAACGTTTTTTTATCAACTTTACCATTTTTATAATCGGATATTATCTTCAGTAACCATTTTGGTTTTGGATAACTACCCACTACAGTCGTTTTAATGTTAGACCACCTCTTTAATTGCCTCTTTTAGTTTAACAACAATTTTCATCTTATCAAAAGCTTTTTGCCAAGGTAAAAATTCTAAACCAGTATTTGGGGATAATAAAACCTCTTTAAACTGGCAAGAATCTAAAATTTTGATTGTTTTTTCTTTTAATTCATTAATGCTTTCCATTTTCGTATTTCTACCATCAACAATGCCTATGCAAATTTTTTCTGGACAATATTCCTTAATCGCTCTCAAATTTTCCTCAAAACCCTCTACAAAGTCCAAACCTATGATATCAATGTTAAAATCGAGTAAATAAGGAAGTAATTTATCTGCTGGATCAAAGTACGTCATCAGAATTGTTTTCTTTTCTTTGGTTGAAATTAAATTTATTGCATTCTTTGCAATCTCTATTTCATCCTTCGTGGCGTAAAGCAAAGAGGGTTCATCAATTTGCAACCATTCAGTTTTTAATTCCTTTACTTCTTCCCTCATAGCTTCGGCTATATCCATTACAAAATCATCAAAGTTATCATAGTATTCATTTTTAGATAGCTTGGCCAAAGTAAAACATGAAATTACTGGTTTTAAGTTTTTATCAATTTTAAATGCTATTTCAAAATCATTTAGTATTTTACCTATCCTTTTAATCTTTCCACACACTATAGGTACTCGGTAGTACAGGTTATTATCGAAGTATCTTACGAGTTTTCCCATCTTAAAACCATCTAACTTTGTAGCCAGATGTGCCAGGAAATCATGCCAAATTAGTTGCCCATCAGTAAGCAAATCTATTCCTGCTCTTTTCTGCTCCTCTATAACTTCTCTAATTGCCTTCTCTAGTACATTTTCGTCTATTTTTCCGTAAATATCCTTTTGTAGACCCTCTACTTTTCTTAAATACTCTCTAAACCATTTTGGTCTTGGATAAGAACCTACTGTTGTTGAAATAATTTTCACGGATCTACCCCCATGTATTAGGTATTGAAAAATCTCAATGTATTTAACTTTCTAGTTGTAGTGTGCTTCCTGTAGATTTATGAATTGTTCGAAGTATTTTTTTATAAGAGCAATTTTTGTAGAAATTTATTTTTAAAGCAAAAGAGACATAGTTCTAATTAAAAAAAGAATTAAAAACGAGCTTTAAATGTTCACATATTTAAACAAGCATTAGAGAACTTGTGGTAACTAGAAAATTTTAACCTTTGACCTCCTCCCCGCACTGAAGTGCAAGGATTCCTTGTGGGGAGGTTTGTGCATATCCTCAGCCTTGCTTCTCATCGGGTGTGCACGGGGTGGGTCAGCACCCCGTTAAACCCACCTGTCCGCAAGGCAGAGAGGTGGGCTATGGCCTTGCGGAGACTTGGTTGACCCTCCCTATCCACCCGGCATCGATAAACCAGAGCGAGGCTTTATAAAACTAATACTCCACCAACTTCCCTCTCCCACCTCCCCTAATTCATCCCCGCTCTGAAGAGTGGGCTTTCTTAGCGACTCTCTGTAAATACGCTTAGAATAATTCTAATTAATTTCCCCCTCTTTTTTAAATAGAACGGAAGTACATTGAGTTAAAAAAAATCTGCAAAGCATTTAAAAAATATTTGCACGATTATTTATAAATAAAGTTAAATAATTCTAATCTTAATAAATTGTAATCCAGTTTCTGGCACAAACACTTAAGTTTAATTAAAAAGAGTTGTATTAAAAAAACTAGGTGATAAAGTCGTTATGAGACCGGAAAAGATATTCATTGGTTTAGCTTTGTTAATGTTAGGTTTAACTTTACTTGTAATTCCTGCAGGAAACGTAGCTTACGGAGGTATAATATTATTGGGCCCTGTACCAATAGTATTTGGCTCCAGTCCAACGCTTGCTGCAATCGGAGTAATTATAGGAGCTTTACTTTTAATACTGGTATACTTGGTGACAATTTTTACATTTAGATACAAAACGAGGTGATGATTCGAAATGTTTTGGATAATTGGATTGTGTCTTATCATCATTGGACTGTATTTTTTAATTTCCGGAATATTTGAAAAGGATAGATATTTAATTCAGCAAATGGGTAAACCTGAGAAAATTTTAGAAGAACAACCAGAGGAAATTATTGAAGAATTAAAGAAGCCAAGAAAGGAAATAAAAGGTGCTGGGGTACTTTTAATTGGTCCGATACCAATAGTGTTTGGTGAATCCAAATTTGCTGTTTACGCATTAATATTGGCAATCGTACTCATGCTTTTATCGATTATCGTGATGTTTGGAATTTAACTTTGCAGCTCGTTTATTATATCGTTTATTTTACTCCAAAGTTTGCTTATTTCTTCCGCAGCTTTACCTTTAAATGGAAAAGTTAAGCTTGACATTTGCTTTACAATTTCATCGTCATATGGTATCTTAGCTAGAACATCAATCTTTCTGCTTTGGCAGTATTTTTCAATTTTTGCACTCATATCTTTATTTAAGTCGAATTTATTAACTGCAATAACCGTTCTTATGTTAAAATGAGTTGCAAGATCAACAATTCTAGCCATATCACTTAATCCAGAAAGAGTTGGCTCTACTATTACTAACGCTAAATCCACTCCAGTTAATGATGCTATAACTGGACAACCTATTCCAGGAGGACCATCCAGTACTATTTTGTCTATTTTTTTATCTTCAGCAATATTTTTAGCTATTTTTCTTACTTCAGCCACGAGTTTTCCGCTATTTTCCTCACCTGGATTTAAAATAGCATGAACCATTGGGCAAAAATTTGTCTCGGATATGTATATTTTACCAGATACTACATCTTCCATAGTTATTGCATTTGAGCTGCATACATGATAACATAAGCTACAGCCAGAGCATTTTACATCATCTATAGTATAATTACCGTTGATTATAGTAATAGCATTAAATCTGCAAACATTTCTACATAAATCGCATTTACTGCATTTATTTTCATTAATTCTAGCTTTTTTACTACCTATAAACGGTATCTCTCTTAGAATTCTCGGCTTTAAAAGTATATGCAAATTTGGTGCATCTACATCAACATCAGCTACTAGTAAATTGTTTAAATTTTCCACAGCCATTGCAGCAACTGTAGTTTTACCAGTACCACCTTTTCCGCTAACCACACATATTTGAACAATCCTAAAATGCTCAGGCATATTCTCTGACCTTATCCCATATTTCCAAAAATATGTCTTTCAAAAACGCTAATAGCAATCCATTAGAGTAATATTTAGCAATTTTATCATCGTAAGGTATTTTTCCGATTATTTCTATGTTTTTCTGCTTACAAAATTCTTCCAAGGCTTTGTAAGGTAACCCATATTTATTTATAATTACTCCATATGGTATTTTTAGCTTATTTACAGATTCAATAGCCAGTTTAAGATCGTGCAAACTAAAGGGTGTTGGTTCTGCTACTAAAATTACAAAATCTGTATCTAGAATGCTCTCTATCATTGGACAAGCTGTTCCTGGTGGACAATCAAATATCACATTCTTACTTTTCTTAATAGCCACTTCTTTAACTCTTTTAATTAATGGGACTGGAATGTGTTCTCCGACATTTAATATGCCATAAGTAAGATTAATGTCATCTGTTTTTACTTCTACTATTTTTCCAATTTCTCTGTCCACTTCATTCATAGCTTTATTTGGACAAAGATAAATACAAGCACCACAGCTGTGACAAAGCTTGTCAAATATGTTTACAGAATCTTTTAGAACTAGTATTGCTCCAAATTGACAAATTTTACTACACAAGCCACAAAAATTGCATTTTTCTAAGTCAACTTTAGGAACTTTAACTGATACAGCTTTTATTTTTATATTCATTGGTTTCAAAAATAAGTAATCATTAGGCTCTTCCACATCAAGATCTGCCAGATCAATAGAATTAAAGGCAGCTAAATTTACAGCAACTGTAGTTTTACCAGTACCACCTTTCCCTGATGCTACAGCTACCTTCATGATACATTCGTTAATATTTTCCAATATTTAATTTATTTAATTTCGTGAATTAATTATGGTGAACCTTACAAAAAGTCGCTAAGAAAGTTCACTCTTTAAAGCTAAGATGAATTAGAAAAAAGAAAAGGATGTTGGTGGGGCGTCGCAAGTGGATCGAAGGATTTCACGCCCAGAACGATTCTTCCCCATACAGAGTAAGATCTGATCTCCTCCCAGTCCTAAACAGTAGTTCCGAAAGTGAAATATTTGGCAATCGGATAAAAATTGTGGAGGATTTTTAAGGGAAAAATAACCCCATTTAGATAAACATAATTGCCAACTTTCGGAACTACTGTAAAGGGCGAGGGTTCTCCATAGGGGGAAACCAGCTCTTGCCCCGTCTCACGACGGTGTCATTGCCTTCGGTTTGTGTCATCAGACCGGGTCAGAGCGACCCTCTGAAGGATAGATAGAAAGGAGGAATAAAAATGTTTCGGGAGAAGGTTTGCAACCCTCTACAACATCTTCAACATAGTCTAAACCAACCTCCTACTCCCTTCCTCCCCTAATTCCTCTCCGCCCTGAAGGGCAAACTTCCTTAGCGACGTTTTGTGAAATTTCAAAGTTAAATTGTGAAAAAACTCATATTTAAAATTTTTACTCTTTTTTAGCCTTATTTCTTCTGTAAGTTTGCCTTGCGAAACAGTTTCATTTTGTGAGCATTGGTGAACATAACACATTTATATCTCCCTCCTTAAATAAATTTA
>Ga0190367_1000583_pt1 | contig 25413 bp, 26 predicted proteins | sample 4872181011_MG_FD_171838 | JGI IMG/M metagenome (GOLD analysis project Ga0190367, IMG submission 171838) | Hydrothermal vent microbial mat bacterial communities from Southern Trench, Guaymas Basin, Mexico - 4872-18-10-11_MG | ecosystem: Environmental > Aquatic > Marine > Hydrothermal vents >...
ATGTTTTTTCTAGTTTTGCAAAATCCTGTTGAATTTTCAGATATTGTGCATTTTCTTTCACAGGTTAAACATCTAATTTTTCCATTTAAATTTTCTTGTAAAATAGCTTCTTTTATTCTCATTAAATTTATAGCTAATTTATCTTCTTGGTTTATATATGGTTTCAAAAAATATCTTCAGAAAAGAAGTTCCTTTATCATGTGATTTACATATATCTATTATTTCCTTCCAAGTCTTTTCAAATTTACCTCTAAATCTTTTTTCTACTTGTTTTTCAAAGTCTTTGGGTGTTTGAATTTGGTTCCCGATCACAAAAAGTACTTTTTCACTTATTTTAACTACATATGCCATTTTCATTCCTATATTTATAATTTTTGAAATTTTTTGCAATATCTTTGCCAAATTCTTTTTTTTGATCTTTTTTGTTTTAGAAAATGTTGCTTTTAAATCAACAGTTCTTCCTTTGAAAAATCTTTTTTTGCAGCCATTATATCACCTCTATTTTTTTATTTTTTCCAAAATTATATTGTGATGGATCCATTTTTTTCGATTCAAAATTTAATTAATCTCAAACTAAATGTTTTAAAGAGATGTCTTATGAAACAATAATATTCAAAAAATAAGCAGAGTAATAAAAATAAAAGTTAATAATAAGAACCTATAGCTCAGTGAATAAAACCTTAGCCTTCGGATTTAGGGATTAAGAGTTTAATCCCTTTTAAGTTCGTTATGTGTCGAGTATATATTTCATTTTAAAAATGGTTATTTTAAACAATTTGGAGGTGCCGGGGCCCGGAATCGAACCAGGGACACGCGGATTTTCAGTCCGCTGCTCTACCGACTGAGCTACCCCGGCAACCAATATAAAATTTAAAATAATTTTTATTTTTTGTCAAGATCTGGTAAAGTTTCTCAAATTCTAATTTTATAGCCTCTTACAGACTTTAAAAAAACTATTTTAAACAGGTGATTATATGCCCAAGTTTTTCTTTTTTTGTTTTTAAATATTTATAATTTTCTGGTCTTGGTGGTATTTCTAAAGGCACTCTTTCTACTACTTTCATTCCATATCCTTCGAGTCCAACAATTTTTCTTGGGTTATTAGTCATAAGCCTCATCTGTCTTACTCCGAGATCTCTCAAAATCTGGGCTCCAATACCATAATCTCTTAAATCAGGTTTGAATCCAAGAGCAAGATTAGCTTCCACTGTATCTTTTCCTCCATCCTGTAATTTATAAGCTTTAAGTTTATTCAAAAGTCCTATCCCTCTCCCTTCCTGTCTGAGATAAAGAAGAACTCCTCTACCGTCTTTAGCAATTAATTCCATAGCTTTTTTTAACTGAAGTCCGCAATCACATCTTAAGGAACCAAAAACATCTCCTGTAAGACATTCAGAATGGACTCTTACTAAAACCGGTCTTTCGTCTATTTCTCCCATCACTAAAGCTATATGAGTAGCTTTATCAATGAAATTTGAATAAGCAATAAGTTTAAAAATTCCATATTCAGTGGGAAGATAGGTTTCTACTTCTCTTTTAACCAGACTCTCTTTTTTGATTCTGTAAGCTATTAGATCTCTTATAGTAATAATTTTTAAGCCATGTTCCTCTGCAAATTTTTCTAAATCTGGAAGTCGAGCCATGGTTCCATCATCTTTCATAATTTCGCAAATCACACCAGCAGGTTTTAAATTTGCAAGTCTTGCAAGATCAACAGCTGCTTCAGTATGTCCAGCTCTTACAAGAACCCCTCCTTTTCTTGCTATAATTGGGAAAACATGACCTGGAGTTATAAAATCTTGAGGTTTGCTATTTTCATCAATTACAAGTTTAATGGTATAAGCTCTATCATAAGCTGAAATACCAGTAGTTATTCCATGACGAGCATCTATGGAAACCGTAAAAGCAGTGCTATAAGGATCAACACCTCTTCTTGGTTGTAGAGAAAGCTGCAATCTCTCTGCTATTTCTGAAGTTATAGCTAAACAGATAAGACCTCTTCCATATTTTGCCATAAAATTTATAGCTTCAGGAGTTACCTTTTCTGCAGGTAATACTAAATCTCCTTCATTTTCTCTATCTTCATCATCAACAACAATTATCATCTTTCCCTTTTTGAAATCTTCCAAAGCCTCTTCAATGGTGCTAATAGGCATAAAACCCACCTCCAAATGTAACTTGGTTTAAAAAGGTATTTTATTATAATAAATCTTATTAATATTTTTGCCAAGAGAAAATGAAAAAAATTGAAAGTATAACCAAATCTGCTACATCAGTAACAATTGCAGTTTTTATAAGTAGAATTCTTGGACTTGTAAGAGAACAGGTGTTAGCTTATTTCTTTGGAGCAGGAAAAAGTATGGATGCCTTTGTAGTGGGATATAGAATTCCTAATCTTTTGAGAGATCTTTTTGCAGAAGGTGCTCTTGGTTCAGCTTTTGTAAAAGTTTTTAGCTCAAATCTTGAAAAGGAAGGTAAAGAAAAAAGTTTCAAAATTGCTCAAACCCTTATTTCAAATTTTTTAATTATCCTTATAGTTGTAGTTCTTTTAGGAATATTTTTTGCGGATTATATAGTTTCTCTTATTGCTCCAGAGTTTAAAAAAGATCTTTATAAATTTACTCTTACCACAAATCTTACTCAAATAATGATGCCTTTTTTGTTATTTATAAGTTTAGCTTCTATTTTAGCAGGAATGTTAAATTCTTTTAGAATATTTTTTCTTCCTGCTTTATCTTCGGGTCTTTTTAATCTGAGTTTTATTGTTATAGGAGTTACTGGCTATTACTTATTAGTGAAAAGTAATACGAATCCTATCTATGCTATGGCTGTAGGGGTTACCTTAGGAGGTTTATTTCAAGTTATCTTTCAGTATCCTATAATTAAAAAGAAAGGATTTTCTTTTTCTTTTTCTCCTGATTTTAAAAATGAACAATTTAAAGAGGTTTTAAGACTTGTTTTCCCTATTATTTTGGGACTCTCTGTAGTTCAGATAAATATATTTATTAATACCTTTTTTGCTACTTCCTGTGGAGAAGGTGCAGTATCTTGGTATTCTTATGCTTTTAGAATTATGTATGTTCCACTTGGACTTTTTGGAATAGGGCTTTCTCAGGCACTTTTACCTGAATTGTCAAGACAGATTGCAAGAAAAGATTTTATAATGGCTAAAGATACTTTTTCCAGAGCTTTAATTGTTTCATTAAGTTTATCTATTCCTTCAGCTATTGGTCTTTTTATGCTCTCACATCCTTTAATAAAAGTCCTTTTTGAGAGAGGAAAATTTACTTTTTATGATACTTTAAAAACTGCAGGTATTTTAGAAATTCTATCCTTGGGATTACCCTTTTATGGGCTTTCGAAAACAGCAGTTCCTTTATTTTATTCCTTAGGAAAGACAATAATTCCAGCCTTTGGAAGTATAATAGCAGTTGTTACAAATATAACAGTTATTCTTTTAACAATAAAAAAATTAGGAATAAATGGAGTAGCTTTAGGAACAAGTCTATCTCTTGTTATTCAAGCTTTTTTCTTACTCTTTATGGCTCTTTATAAGCTGGGAACTTTTGATTTTAGATTTATATTAAGATGTTTTCTTACTTTAATTTTTGCAAGTTTAGGATTAATTGGAATATTAAAAATCTTAGACATATTTATTTTACATTATATTCTTAAAATTCTTTTTGGTATTCCTTTAGGCGCATTAACTTTTATTGGCATTTGTAAACTTTTAGGTCCTGAAGAGACCTATATGTTTTTTTCTAAATTTTTTAAAATTTTTAAATTATAACCATTCTAAATTATCACACTTCGGAAGTGGCATAGTTTAAAATGGTTATAAAATGAGAATGGATTGAAATTAGAAAATCACTCTTGACATTTTTAAAAGTTCTTGAAATTTTAGAAAAGTTAAAATTTTTTATAAAGAGGGTTTAAAATTAATATAGTTTTAGATTTTGCTCTTACTGAAAAAAAAGAACTTCTAAAGATATTATACTACTATGTAGATAATACTTATAAAAATTATCCTTTAGCATGTAAACCAAAATGTAGTCTTTGTTGCACACAGAGAATTTTTGCTACTTCAATCGAGGCTTATTACATTTTAGAGATACTTTCAGAAGAAGATTTGAAAAAGCTTTTATTAATTGAAAAATATGTTCGTCCAAAACTTACTCATAATCAAATTATACTTTGCTATAAAGAAGGTTCAGAACCATCTTTAGAGGAAGAAATTTATGAATCAGTAAATCCTTGTCCATTTTTAACCCAAGAAAATTTATGTAAAATTTATGAAAGAAGACCTCTTATGTGTCGTCTTACAGCTTCCATTATACCTTGTGAAAAAGGTTTTGCTGAACTTCCTCCTTTTCTTTTTAAGATAAGCACAATCGCTTTGCAACTTGTTGAAAATATTGATCTTGGTGGTTTGTATGGAAATATGCTTGATTTGTTAAAATTTTTATATCAATATAAAAAAGGATTAATAGAAGAAGTTCCTAATTATCTTTTAAATACAGTAGATGTAGATGACCTTCCCATTTTACCAGAAGAGAAAGAATTGAAAAAATGGGTAGGGACTTTATATAGAACACCTGTTAAAGATAATCTCACTTTTAGAGATCTTTTACAAGAATTGAGAAAAGAGTTTCGGAAATACGAATCTTTAACTTTTCTTAAAAATATTTTTTAAATATGTTCAAAGGTAAAGTTGTTTTAAATCAGAAAGAATCAGAAAGTATTTATTTATTAGGTATAGAAGCTTCTAAAAGCATTTTAAAGAGTTTTCAACCTGGGCAATTTTTAAAAATAAAAATTAATGAAAGAATGGATCCTCTTATTCCAAGACCGTTTACTATTCATGCACTAAAAGAAAATACAGTTTATATTCTTTATCAAGTAATAGGGAAGGGGACAAAAGCTTTAAGCAAAATTAAAAAGGGGGAAATTATTGAATTTTTGGGACCTTTGGGAAAGCCATTTCCCAGATTAAAAAATTATTTAATTTGTGCTGGTGGAATAGGAATTGCAGGTTTTGGTTTTCTTTTACAAAAAAGTATGAAAAAAAGAAAATTTTATCCTCCTGAAAAGATTTTTTATGGTGCCAGAACTAAAACAGAATTGGTGAGATTGTCTTTTTTGAAAAACTTTAATATACCTATAGAAATTGCTACAGATGATGGTTCAAAAGGATATAAAGGTTTTGTTACTGATATAGTGGAAATGGAACTTAAGAAAAATCCTAAACCAGTTTTAGCTTGTGGTCCAAAAAAGATGCTAAAAAAAATAGCAGAAATAGGAGAAAAATATAAAATTAAAACCTATTTAGTTATGGAAACATTTTTAGCCTGTGGAATAGGTTTTTGTAAAGGATGTGTAGTTCCTTTAAAAAAAGGAAATTATGCACATCTTTGTATAGATGGACCTACTTTTTTAGCAGAGGAAATAGAATTTGAATTTCTCAGTTAAGTTAAAAAATCTAAAATTAAAAACTCCTTTAATGCTTGCCTCTGGCACCTGGGGTTTGGGAGAAAATTTAAATAAATTTTTAACACCTAAAGAGATTAGAGAAAATATAGGAGCTCTGGTAAGTAAAGGAATTTCTATTAATCCAAAAGAAGGAAATCCTCCCCCAAGACTTTTTGAAACCCCAAGCGGACTTATAAATTCTATTGGACTTGAAAATCCAGGAATAAAAGAATTTAAAAAAACCTATCTTCCCAAGCTTAAAAGTTATAAAGTTCCTATTATTGTTAATCTTCATGGAGAAAAAATAGAAGATTTTATAGAACTTGCAGAGGAGTTAAAAGAAGAAAAAATAGCTGGTTTAGAACTTAATATTTCATGTCCTAATGTTAAAAAAGGAGGGCTTGCTTTTTCTTCTGATCCTAAAACTGTTTTAGAATTGGTGAAAGAAATAAGAAAAATCTGGGGAAATTTTTTAGCAGTAAAGCTATCTCCTATGGGACCAGTTTATGAAATAGCTAAAATTTGTGAGAAAGCAGAAGCAGATGCTATAGTTGTTGCTAATACCTATCCAGCTTTAGCAGTTTTGAATATTAAACCTTTGAAAATTTTACAAGGTGGACTTTCAGGTCCTGCAATAAAACCACTTACTTTACGTTTGGTTTACGAGATTTCTAAAAAAATAAAAATTCCTGTTATAGGTTGTGGAGGTATAATTTCTGGGAAAGATGCATTAGAATATCTACTTTGTGGAGCAAAGGCTTTTCAAATTGGCACTGCTAATCTCATAGATCCAAGGTCAGCTTTAAAAATAATAAAAGAATTAAAGGATTTAAAAAATGGCTTATGTAGTTAGAGCACTACCAGTTAATAAAAATTTTAGAGCCTTTGCTGTAGAATGCAAAGATGTGGTTGAAACTGTCAGGAAAATACAAGGTCTAAGTCCTGTTGCTTCAGCAGCTCTTGGCAGAGCTCTTGCAGGGGTTGCTCTCCTTTCAGCAGACCTTAAAACAGGAAAAATACTTCTTCAAATAAATGGAGGTGGCCCCTTAGGTGAAATATTAGCAGAAGGAAATTATCAAGGAGATTTGAGAGGAACAGTGCGAAATCCTAATGTATATTTAGAAATCAAAAATAAAAAATTGCCTGTTGGAGAAGCAGTTGGTAAAAACGGGTTTATTTCTGTAGTTAAAGATTTAGGATTAAAAGAGGTTTATCAAAGTTCAATTAAATTAATTTCTGGGGAGATTGCAGAAGACTTAGCCTATTATTTAACTGTTTCAGAACAGATCCCTTCAGCTGTTTCTTTAGGAGTTTTGGTAAATACAGATGGAAGCATACTTGCAGCAGGAGGATTTATGATTCAAAAATTACCAGAGGCACAAGATAAAGAAATAGCAGAACTTGAAGAAAAATTAAAAAATTTCCCACTTATTACAACCCTTTTATCACAAAATAAAACCCCAGAAGAAATTTTAGAAATGCTTTTTTCTAATATAAAAATTCTTGAAAAAAGAGAACTTCGATATAAATGCACCTGTAGTAAAGAGAGAGTGGAAAATATGCTAATTGCTTTAGGAGAAAAGGAATTGGAAGATTTTATAAAAAAGAAAGAATCTGTTGAGGTAACTTGTCATTTTTGCAGGACAAAATATACTATACCTTTAGAAAGAATTAAAGAGCTATTAAAAGAATTAAAAGAAATTAAAGGAGGTTAAAAAATAAAAATGGTTTTTAGATTAATTATATGGATTATTATTACTTTGTTAATAGTATTTTTTGTAGTTTTTAATATTGAGCCAAAAGTTCAGGTTCATCTTTTTCCTGGGATGACATTAGAAAATATTCCATTAGCTTTAGTAATTATTATAAGTTTTATTTTGGGATTACTTGCAGGTATGATTTTATTTCTTGGGCAAATTATTAAATATCAGCTTGAGTTAAGACGAGTAAAGAAAGAGAAGATTTCAGAACCAAATATAAAACCTTCGGGAGGTGAACATGAAAATCAACCCTGAAAAAGAAATAGTTGAAAATTTAGCTAAAGAAATTTTAGTTGCAGCAAGAACAGCTCCCAAAGCAAAAGGTGTAGATGATCTTATTTTCGCTCTTATAACAGAGCAAGAAGAAAAAGAAAAATTAGCTCAAGAGATGGAAAAAATAGCAGATGAAAAGGGGAAAGCTTTTAAATTTTTTAAAAGAGATGCTGAGAATGTAAGAAATTCTGAAGCAATAATTTTAATTTCTGTTAATTTTACAAAACCTTTAGGATTAAATTGTGGAGCATGTGGATTTAATTGTGATACTATTTTAAAGCACCCTAAATCTAATTTAGATTTAGATGGACCAATTTGTGCTATGAAACTTTTAGATATGGGAATAGCTATAGGATCTGCAGTGGCTAAGGCTAAGGATTTATGTGTGGATAACAGAGTAATGTATACTATAGGGGTTGCAGCAAAAAGACTCAATTTTTTGCCTGGTCAAATAATAATAGGTATTCCTTTAAGTGTGAAAGGTAAAAATATTTATTTTGATAGAAAATCGTAAAACTCTAATGGTCAAAATTAAAATTTGTGGGCTTAAAGAAGAAAGGGACGTAGAGTTTTTAAATAAATTTCCAGTAGATTATATAGGATTTATTATGTATCCTAAATCCCCGAGATATGTAAAAGAAAAATTAAAAGAACTTCTTCCTTTAGTAAAGAAAGCCAAAAAGGTGGTAGTTTTTGTAAATCCTACTTATGAAGAGGTCAGAGAAGCACTTAATTATGGAGCAGATCTTATTCAACTTCATGGAGAAGAAACTCCCGAGTTTGCTAAAAAAATTGGATTGGAGAGAGTTATAAAAGCTTTTAAAGTAAAAGAAAATAAATTGAATTTTGAGAAATTATCTTTTTGGAAAGATGCTCATGGTATTTTACTTGATACTTATGTAAAAGGAATTCCTGGTGGCTCTGGAAAAACTTTTAATTGGGATATTGCTAAAAAGGTTGTCTCCTTAGGATATAAAGTTTTTTTAGCAGGTGGAATAGATCCTCAAAACATTTTAGAAGCTATAAAAGAGGTTTCTCCCTATGCTATTGATATAGCATCTGGAGTAGAACTTTATCCAGGAAAGAAAGATCCTCAAAAAATAGAAGAACTTTTTAAAAATTTGAAGATCAAAAATTAGAAATAATATCCTGCAGAAACTACAGAAACTATAGAACCTTTTCCAAAGGGAAGGGCATCCTGATAAAAAATTTGATAATCTCCTTTAATTTCAGCTTTGCTTAAAAGAAGATTAATCAAATATAAACAAGAAAGCCCACATATTTTCATAGAAGCTAAATCTTTTGCCTTATTTAAAAATTCCTCAGATGAGCCATTAAAAGTTAATTCTATTAAATGTTTATCTGTTTCCAATGCTTTTTTAATATGAGCATTAGAAACTTCAAAAGGATCTCCATATCTTGGACCTAAATGACAAAAATCTATACCTAAGACAATATAAGTTCTCTCATCTATTAATTCAGAAAGACCCTCTACAAATTTTTCCACTAATTGCTTGTTTTTATTCTCGAGAAATGTAATTAAAGGACCTACTAAAAAAGGGAGTATTACAAATTCATCTTTTAATAAATAATGTAAGAATAGGGTTTGAAATTCAATGGAGTGTTCCAATTTATGAACTATATGATTAGGAAAAAGATTAAGTTTTTTAGACTTGGTAAGATATAATAAACCACCTCTATCATTTTTTACTACTCCAAAAGGTGTAGCTATATCTTTAGTAAGAACAGACCAAGGAAGATCTAAATGATGTCCTACTCCTAAAATTATTACTCTTGAGCCAGAGGGTATTTTAAATCTGTTATAACTTTCGGCAAAAGCTTTAGCTCCAACTCTTATATCAATATGTGGAACAATCAGAATTTTAGGAACCTTTGATGAATCAGGATTACATAATTTTAAGATATCCTCTACAAAAAATTTAGCTTCTGAAGGGGATAAAGGATAAGCTTGATTAGCATGAGCCATAGGTCTTAAAGGTAAAGAGAGCCATTTTTTATAAGCTTTATTTTTTATTTCTTCAAAAGTTTTACTCCATAGAAGACCTTTTTCATCAAGAAATTCCACAATTTTAGTAATTTCTTCTAAAGGAACAATTTCTCCAAATTTTTTTGTAGCCTCTGCCTGAAGATCTCTAAGATCATGTTTCCCATCCATTAAAGAAAGCAAAAATATTATATTTTGAGGCACAACAACCAGTTCTTCAATTATCCCAATAGGATCTCTTAAGAGAAAAACAGGTTTTCCTTGATGTTTAGCAGGAATAACATCTAAATATCTTAAAATAGGCTTATAAGAAGCATCCATTATCTTGCTTCTCCAAAATCTGCAGGTGTTAAGCTTTGACAAGCATCTTTTACTCTTTCTACAGCAGTATAAAATTCCTCTTCAATTGTTCTTACTCTTATACCATAAGCTTTTTGCACAGATTTTCTTACTATTTCTCCTTTCATTAAAGCATTTTCCCATCCTAATTCAGCATATTTTTCATTCACTACTCTATTCAGATCTACTAAGGCTTCAGCTCTTCTTCTTCTTTCTTCAGAAGACTCACTTAAAGGTAACTCTAAAAAATTGTCAATTTTAGATACAAAGCTTTCATAAAAACTTGCCGGAAATCGAGGATCAAACTCCTCTATAGCAAATCCAAAAGTAATAAATACTGGATCTTTAAAATAAGTGAATAAATCTCCTTCAATTATATTAGGATCGTGTTTTAATAAGTCCTGATATAATCTGTAGGTCTGTTTGGATTTTTCTTTAACATTAGGTGGTTTTTCTGTATTAAACTCAAGAATATAATGATAAAGACTTTCATCAACTAAGATACCCAGAATTTCTTTTGCTCCAAGATCTCTCATAGCTTCAAGCCTGTGCATTCCATCAATTACATAATATTTTCCATCTTTTGGAACAACTACTACAGGAGTTAAAAATCCAAGTTTTTCTATAGCCATCTCCAAATGTTTTTTTAAACTTTCAGAGATATCTCTTTGAAAAGGAGGTCTTTGGACTTCATCAATATCAAATAAAACTAATTTTAAAGGCTGTTTTTTTACAGGATCTTCAAAAGTAGCAAGTTCAATCATATTATCACCCCCCTCATTAATCAGCATTTCTTCTGAGGAAGGTTGGAATATCTAAAATTTCTTCATCAAACAAATTAAAAACACTCTTTTTTTGTCTTTCTTCTTTTTTCTTTACTTCTTTATCCATTTGTATTACTTTTTCTTTTTCTTGAGTTTTTTCAAGACCTGTAGCTAAGAAAGTAACTCTTAATAAATCCTCCAAAGTTTCATCAAAAACAACACCCCAATAAAATTTAGCATCAGGATGTAATTCCTTAGCAATTGTTCCAGTAATTATTTGTATTTCATGAATGGTGAAAGTATCAGGATGAACACTTATATTTAATAAAGCTCCTTTAGCACCAGAAATTGAAATATCTTCCAAAAGAGGGCTATAAAGTGCCATCTGTGTTGCTGTTTCTGCTCTACCTTCTCCTCTTGCTTCTCCCATACCCATTAGAGCAGTGCCTCCACTTTCACTCATCAATACTTTAACATCTGCAAAATCACGGTTTATATATCCAGGAAAAAGAATTAAATCAGATATTCCTTTTACTGCATAATATAATACATCATCTGCTTTTTTAAACATATCTGCAACTCGTTCCTCAGGAGAACCTAAAAGGAGTTTATCATTTGGAATAGTGATAAGAGTATCTACAAATTTTTTTAATTCATCTAATCCTTGTTCAGCTATTTTCATTTTAAATCTTCCTTCAAAAGAAAAAGGTTTGGTAACTATAGCAATAGTTAAAATTCCTAAATCTTTACAAATATTAGCTATTACAGGAGAAGCACCTGTTCCTGTTCCTCCTCCCATACCTGCTGCAATAAAAACCATATCTGCATCTTTTAACATATCTCTTATTTCTTTTTCACTTTCTTCAGCTGCCTGTTTACCAATTTCAGGTTTTCCACCAGCTCCCCAGCCTTTAGTTAATTTTTTGCCTAATTGAATTTTTAAAGGAGCAGGATTAAGCTCTAAAACTCTATAATCTGTATTTGCTACTATAAATTCAACTCCTTGCAACTTGTTTTTAATCATATTTGCTACTGCATTTCCTCCTGCTCCTCCAACTCCTATTACTTTTATATTAGGTTGAACCTTTGTTTCTTCATCTATTAATTCAAAAGAAATTCCCATAATTTAGCCCCCTTTTATAAACTTTAAAAAACTTTGTTTTAATTTTTCAATTATTCCTCCTTTTTTTTCTTCTTTTATATTTTTTCTTAAATTATAAACATAAAAAAGCATTCCTACTGAAGTAGCAAATTGAGGATGATATATCTCTTCAGTAAGACCAGCAAGTTGTAAAGGATAACCAATTCTTGTTGGGAGCTCAAATGTTTGATCAGCTAAGTGAATAATTCCAGGAAGTAAAGCTGATCCACCAGTTATTACCACCCCACTACCTATTTTTGATTTAATATCTAAGATTTCTTCTTCTTCAAATACCCGCTCTTGTAATTCTTTTTCAATAATTTCAAAAAGCTCTTTTATTCTTAATTCTAATATTTCTGCCAACACCTTTTTATTTATTTTTTTAGGAGGACGATTCCCTATTCCAACAACTTCAATAAAATCATCATCTTCTACAAGTTCCCTTAAGCAAACTCCATTTTTAATTTTTAATTTCTCTGCTTCTTTCCTTGATGTTCTTAAACCTATTGCTAAATCATTAGTAAGAAGTTCTCCACCAATAGGAAGAGAAAATACATATCTTAAAACATTATCCCAATAAACTACTACATCTGTTGTTCCACCACCAAAATCAATGAGAATAACCCCCAATTCTTTTTCTTCTGGAGTTAAAACACCATCACCTGAGGCTAAACCTTGAAAAATAACTCCATCTACTTCTAAACCCAAATTTTCAAAACATCTTAATAGATTTTGAAGATTAGAACGATTGCAGGTAATTAGCTGAACATGAGTTTCCAATCTTACTCCAGTCATTCCTACAGGTTGTAATATCCCTCTATTTTGGTCAACTATAAATTCTTGAGGAATTACATGTAAAATGACTCTATCCTGAGGAAGCTCAACTGCTTGAGCAGAATAAAGAACCTCTTCTACTTCTGAAGGAGTAACTATTTTTTCTTTTAAAGCTACTACTCCTGAACCAGGTATAGTTTTAATATGACTTCCTGCTATACTTGTATAGACACTATCTATAATAACCTTAGCTTGAGATTGAGCTTTTTCTATAGCATTTTTAATACTTTGAGTAGCTTCATCTATATTTATTATATTTCCTTTCTTAAGACCCTTTGAAGGAGCTATTCCCATTCCTGTAACCCATAATTTTTCTTCTTTTTCTTCCCCTATAAGAGCACATATTTTAGTAGTTCCAACATCTACAACAAGGATTCCTTTTTCCTTTACCATGAATTAACCCCTAAACTTTATCAATGCAGAACCTAATGGATAATCTAATCTTATTAATTCTACTTTTTCAATTAGCTCTTTTTCATATAAATAAGCCATTATTTTGTCCAAATTTTTATAAAAATAAGTCCAATCTTTCTCTGAAATAAGAGGAAAATAAATTTTTATATTGTTTTTAGTAGTAAAAATTATTTTATTTTCATCTAATACAATCTTTGCTAAATTTTCATAAACAGGTAAATAATTTTTGTGAGTTTTTAACCATACTAAAAAATTTAAGAATTTATTTTTAAATTCTTCATTTTTGAATTCAACCACAGGATAGAATTGATAATCTTCAGGTAAAATAGTATCTATAATGACTCCATTTTTATCCATTAAGTATCTTTTATTATTTTTAGTAACAATAGCCAGAGGTTCTCTTTCTTTTACTCTTATTTCCAAAGTGTAAGGAAGGCGTTTTACTATAACTACTTTCTCAATTTTTGTATTTGTAAGAATTCTTTTTTGTATTTTTTTAACAGGTATTGAAAAAAGTCTTTCTCCCCCTTTTAAACCAGTTAATTTTATAATTTCATTTTCTGAAATTTTTTTATTGTTTAATACTTTAATTTCTTTTAATACAAATAAATCTGTAAAATAAAGTAAATAAATAATTCCGGTAATTATAAATATTGGGCTTAAAAATAACCAAAGTATTTTATTTTTAAGTAAGTTTATAAATTTTTTAATTACAGATAACATCCTAAGAAATTTACCTCTGGTTCAAGTTTTATTTCAAATTTTAAAAATACTTTTTCCTGAGCTAATTTTATAAGTTCTAAGACATCCTTAGCTTTTGCATTATTGATATTAACTATAAAATTAGCGTGCTTTTCTGAAATTTTGGCTAATCCAATTTGGTATCCCTTTAAATTGCAGGCTTCTATAAGTGCACCTGCATAAGAAGAAGGTGGATTTTTAAACACAGAACCAAAGGTTTTTTCAAAAATAGGTTGAGTTTTTTTTCTTTTTTCTAAATATTCTTTTAGAAGAATTTTAATTTCTTCTTTTTCAATTTTTGAAAATTCAAGTTCAGCACCAAGAATGACCCCCTTTTCTTTAAAGTTTCTATACTCCCACAATTTTTTTTGAGAATTTATAATTTTTACTTCTCCATTTTTATAAATTCTAATATTTTTAACAAGTTGAGAAATAGTATTTCCAAAGGCACCTGCATTCATTTTTATAGCTCCACCCAGGGTAGCAGGAATACCTCCTAAAAATTCAATTCCTGCAAATCCTTTTTTAATCCCTAAAGCTATAATTTCATTAATTAATGTGCCTGCAGATATTTTTAAATAAACTTTCTTTTCATTCTCATTACTTATTTTTATACCTTTTAGATTGCATAAGTTAATTACTACCCCATCAAAACCTTCATCTGCAACTAAAAGTTTACTTCCTCCACCCATTACGAAAAAAGAAATTTCTCTTTCTTCTAAAAATTTCAAAATTTCTATCAATTTTTCTTCTGTTTCAGGAAAAAGCATTCTTCTACAAGGTCCCCCAATTTTAATGGTAGTATAAGGAGCTAAAGGTTCTTCGGGTTTAAAAAATATTTTTATTTTTCTTAATTTATTATCCAGCTCATTAAGCCACATAGTTTAACATTTCTCCATTTTTATGTTTAAGAAGTATTTTGTGAAATTTATAAATATCTCCTGCTCCCATAGTTAAGATTATCTGATTTTCCCCACTAAGTTTTTCTAAAATTTGTAAGATCTCTTCAAAAGTTTCTCCATAAAAAGTAGGATTTGGAGTTCTTAAGGTTTTGATAGTTTCAAAAAAAGTAAATCCAGAAATGCCAGGAATAGGCTTTTCACTGGCAGGATATATTTCTGTTAAAATTAATATCTCAGGCTCTTTTAATACAAGTAAGAATTCATCCCATAAAGCTTTCATTCTTGTATAACGATGAGGCTGAAAGATTAATATTAATTTTTTATCAGGATAAACTTTTTTAACAGCAGAAAGAGTAGCTTTAATTTCTGTTGGATGATGAGCATAATCATCAAGTAAAATCGCTCCTTTCCAAATACCTTTAAATTCAAACCTTCTTCTTACACCTTTAAAATTTTCTAATACCTTTAATACTTCAGAAATAGGTAGATTTAATTTTAAAGAAACTCCAATAACTGCTAAAGCATTAAGAGCATTATGTTTTCCTGGCACAGAAAGTCTAAAAGTCCCTAAAAATTTATTTAGATAATAAACTTCTATTTTTGGATAGGCAGAATCTTCTACAATTTTTCCTACAAGATGATTTTCTGATGAGAATCCATAAAGTAAAAAGGGTCCGGAAATTTCCTGTAATACTTCTTTTACTCCTATATCATCTCCACATAAAATTACCTTTCCCTTAGGAGAGCATCTTTTTATAAAATTTATAAAAGCTTTTTTAATGGCATTAAAATCTGCATAAAAATCAAGATGTTCTTTATCAATATTAGTAATAACTTCTATATAAGGATTATAACAGAGAAAAGAACCATCGCTCTCATCTGCTTCAGCAACTAAATATTTACCTTTACCTAAAAGAGAATGGATTTTAAAATTATTTATTATTCCTCCTACTATAACAGTAGGATTTTTCTTAAGTTTTATTAAAACTTCAGACATCATTGAGGTAGTGGTGGTTTTTCCATGAGATCCTGCTACTACAATACTTTTGGGATATAAATTCATTACTTCTGATAACATCTGAGCCCTGGGTATTACCCAGATTCCTAATTTTTTGGCTTTTTGAAGTTCGGGATTATTTTGAGGTATAGCTGAAGAATATACAACAATATCTGCTGAATCTACATGAGATTCAGAATGCTGATAATATACTTTAATTCCTGCTTTTTCTAATAATTCTGTATATTTGCTCCTTGTAATATCACATCCACTTACTTTGTATCCCAAGGAAGACAATATCAAAGCTAAACCACTCATTCCAACTCCACCAATACCAATAAAATGAACTCTCTTTTTCTTAGACATTTTTAACTAACCTCTCCATTTCTTCTATAATTATTTTTTCTGGATCTTTAATAAAAAAACTTTTCATAACCTGAGACATATTTTTTAGTTTTTCTGAATTTCTAAGAAGAGATCTTAGTTCTTTTAAAACAATCTCAGGAGTTGCTTCTTTTTGCCTTATCAAGATAGCTCCGCCTTTTTGAGCTACAATTTTTGCATTTTTTTCTTGATGATTTTTAGTAGCATAAGGAAAAGGTATAAAAATAGCTGGTAATCCAACTGCAAAAAGTTCAGCAAGGGTAGTAGCACCACACCTTCCTAAAAATAAATCTACTTGAGAATAAGCCCAACTCATATCTTCTATAAATGGAAAAACTTTTAAACGCTTTATATTTTCTTCTTTTATTATTTTTTTATATTCATTTTTTATCTTTTCAAAATCATCTAAACCTGTTTGATGAATTATAAAAAGTTCTTTAAACTCATCTAATAGTAAAGGAACAATTTTTAAACCAAGCTCATTTATAAATCTTGCTCCTAAACTTCCTCCTAAGATCAATAATCCCTTTCCTGAATGTTCTCTTGGTTTGGGATTTAATAACTCTTTTCTTACAGGATTTCCAGAAAAGATAACATTTTTTTTAGGAAAATAATTTTTGCTTTCTTCAATACTTACAAAAATTTTATCTACCATATAACTTAATACTTTATTTGCTATTCCTGGTTCTATATTTTGTTCATGAAGTCCAAGTTTTTTACCTCTTAATTTTCCTGCTAATATTACTGGAAAAGAAATATATCCTCCTGTAGCAAAGATAATATGAGGATTTAACTTTTTAACAAGTTTGTAAGCCCTGGTTGTAGCCCTTATCATTTTTATAAAAGCTCTTATTTTATCTTTAAAAGGTCTTCCTATAAAACCTTCTACATCAACTCTGTAAACCTCAAAGGGTTTATTTCTTAAGATTGTTTCCTCTATTTTTCTTGTTCCAGAAACAAAATATACTTCTCTTTTTAGCTTTAATAATTGTTGAGCTATAGATACACCGGGTATAAGATGTCCTCCTGTTCCACCAGCAACAATAAGCCATTTCAATGAAGTATCCCCTCCTTTTTCTCTTTAAAATATAAAGGGGCTTGAGATAAAACTAAATTTCTGAAAAATTCTCCCCTTTCTTTATAATCATTGAATTGATCAAAACTTGAACAAGAAGGAGAAAGAAGCACTATATCTCCTGGTTTAGCAGATTTAATAGCTAAAAGGGTTGCTTCACCAAGGGTTTCAGTAATATAAGTTTCTGTAAGTCCATTTAATTCTTCAGCTATAATAAAACGTGCCTCTCCCATTAAAATTAAAATTTTTACTTTTTCTTTTATATAAGGAATTAAAGAACTGTAAGAAGTTCCTTTGTGTTTTCCACCAAGAATAAGAATTATAGAACCAGTAAGACTTTTTAAAGCTTGTAATGTAGCATCTACATTGGTAGCTTTAGAATCATTTATAAAATAAACTCCTCCAAATTCTCCTATATATTCCAATCTATGAGGAAATCCACTAAATTCACTTATTAATCTTTTAATACTTTCTTTAGTTCCTCCCAAAAGTCTTGCTCCTAAACTTGCAACCATAAAATTTATCTTATTATGAGTTCCCAGAAGTTTAAATCCTAAAAATGAATAAAATTCTTTATCTTCTAAATTAAGAATAAAACCATCCTCAGAAGATAAAGAGCTTAGCTTAAGAAATGCCTTAGCTTCATAATTTTCCTTTTCATCAAAAAATAGAGCCTTTCCTTTTAATAATTTATTAAATTTATTAAACCATTTTTCTTCAAAAGGTAAAATACTATAGCAGTTTTTATTTTGGTTCTCAAAAAGTCTATATTTATAATAGGCATATTCTTCATCAGAGTTATATCTTTCTAAGTGATCAGGACTGATATTTAAAAGGATACCAATTTTAGGAGAAAAAGTATAAATGTTTTCTAATTGAAAACTTGAAACTTCAAGCACAATTTTATCTACAAAAGTATTAGAAATTACTAATTCAGAGAGGGGGATACCATAATTTCCACCTGTAAAAACTTTATATCCAGAAAGTTTAAGAAGTTCTGAAACTACAGCAGTAGTAGTTGTTTTTCCATTGGTCCCTGTAATAGCAATGGTTTCGTTTTTATTTGGTAAAAATTGCCAAGCAAGTTCTAATTCACTTAAAACAGGAATATCTTTTTTTAAACAATCTTTGTAGATCTCTTGAGAAACTCCTGGGCTTACTATAATAAGATCTGCAGAAAGGAGAGTTTCTTTTTTATGACCTCCTGTTTCAAAATAAACTCCTTGTGATTTAAAGTAATCTAAAATTTCAGGAGAAAAAGCTTCTTTTTCTTTAGTTTCAGAAATTAATACCTCAGCTCCTAGTTTTAAAAGAAGTTTAGCTGCTGATTTTCCGCTTTTACCAAAACCTAAAACTACTACTTTTTTTCCTTTTAAATTCATAGGCTATCTTATTTTAAGTGTGCTTAAAGCTATTAGACCACAAATTATAGAAATAATCCAAAATCTAACTACTACTTTATTTTCTGGCCAACCTTTTAATTCAAAATGATGATGAAGAGGAGCCATTCTAAAAATTCTTTTTCCTTTAGTAATTTTAAAATAACCAACTTGCAAAATTACTGATATAGCTTCAAGAACAAATAACCCTCCAGCTATAATTAATAAAAATTCCTGTTTTATCATAATAGCAATAGCTCCAAGGCTTGCTCCCAAGGCAAGGGAACCAACATCTCCCATAAAAATTTCAGCAGGATAAGCGTTATACCATAAAAACCCTAAACCAGCTCCTACTAAAATAGTACAAAAAATAGCTAATTCTCCAGCCTGAGGTATATAAGGAAGATATAAATAGTTAGCAAACTTAATATGTCCTGCTACATAACTTAAAATACTATAAACTCCTGCTACAACTATAAAAGGAACTATAGCAAGTCCATCAAGTCCATCAGTTAAATTCATAGCATTGGAACTGCCGAGTATTACAAGCATACTAAAAATTAGATAAAAACCTCCAATATCAACTATTAATTTTTTAAAAAAGGGAAAATTAAGATTAGTAGGGAAATTAAATATTTTAAATAAAATTAAATAAAAAACACACACAATTAAAAGCTGAGCTAAAATTTTTTCTCGTGCTCTTAAGCCGAGATTTTTTTTTCTTTTTATTTTTAAAAAATCATCCAGAAATCCTATAAAACTAAAACTAAAAAGAATAAAAATAACTATCCATATTAAATAGTTACTTGGGTTGCACCAGAAAAGAGTAGAAAGAATAATAGCACTAACTATTATTATTCCTCCCATAGTAGGAGTTCCTGTTTTAACTTTATGATGAGCAGGTCCCTCATCTCTAATAATTTGTCCAAATTGTTTTTTTCTCATATATCTTATAAAGAAAGGCATTAAAAAATATACTAAGATAAAAGAAGTTATAGCGCCACAGATCATTCTGAAAGTTATGTATTTAAAAACATTAAAAATAATAGATATATCTTTTAAAGAATAAAGAAAATGATAAAGCATCAGCTAAGCTCCTTAAGTAGCTTCTCCACAATTCTTTCCATTCTTAAAGCCCTCGAGCCCTTTACCAAGATTATTGTTTTTTCTTTAGCTTTTTCAAAAAAATATTCTAAAGAAAAATTTTCTAAAAATTCTTCTACACTATTAAAGGTTTGGCATTTTTTATTTTTTTCTTTTGATTTAAAGCCTTTTTCATAAATTTTAGCCATTTCACCAATAAAAAAAACTGAATCTGCAATTTCACCTACAAGCTCTCCTATCTCTTTATGAAATTTTTCTGAATTTTGTCCAAGTTCTTTCATATCACCTAAAATTACAACTTTCTTTTTATAATTTTTAGAAAGTGTTTCTAAAAATTCTAAAGCAGCTTTAGTAGAGCCTGGATTGGCATTATAAGTATCATCTATAATAAAGATATTTTCTTTTTCAAAAAATTTTGTTCTTTTAAAAATAGGTATTTCTTTTCCTATACGTGGTATAATTTCTTTTAAATCAAGTCCTAAGGCAATAGCTACACAAAGAGAAGCTAAAAGATTTAAAAGATTATGTTTTCCAATATTTTCTATTTCCAGAAAATAGGAAGTATCTTTAAAAATAATTTCACCTTTTATATTATTTTCATTAAGTATTAGATTTTGAAAAGAAATATCAGCTTTTGAATCAAAACCAAAAGAAATCTTATTTTGTGAAAATTCTTGTGCCTTTTTTCTCAAAATTTCTTGGTCGAAGTTATAAATAAGGGTTCCATTAAGAGAGGTATTTTTAAATAAACTTATTTTTTCTTCTAAAACTCCTTCTATAGAACCAAGTCCTTCTAAATGTGAAGGATAGACTGAAGTAATAACTGAGATTTGAGGTTTAACAATTTGTGAAAGTTTTTCTATTTCTCCTTTTTGATTAGTTCCCAGCTCTAAAATTCCTACTTCTACATTTTCTTTTATAGAAAGAAGTGATAAAGGAACACCTATTAAATTATTATAATTAGCCTGATTTTTGGCAGATTTAAAGAATCTGGAAATTATATTGTAAGTAATTTCTTTAGTAGTGGTTTTACCACAAGAACCTGTAATAGCTACTATAGTAGAGTTAAGTTTTTTTCTCCAAAAAGCTGCTAAATCTCCCAAAGCTTTTAATGTATCTCTTACTAAAATTACTGAAATTGTTTTTGGAATACTTTCTACATTAAATCCTTTCGGGAAATGAGAAAAAACAAGCCCCTTAGCTCCTTTATCTATAGCATCTTTATAAAAATTATGCCCATCAAATCTTTCTCCTTTTAAAGCCCAAAAAAGATAACCTGGTTTTATAATTCTTGTATCTGTTGAAATACCTCTAAAAGAAATACCCATATCTCCATTAACAAGAATACCTGAGGTAGCTTTTATTATCTCTTCAGTAAAAAGTTTAATTTCAATATTCATTGCTTTTTTCACTCCTTATAATCTTTAAAATTTCTTCTTGATCAGAAAAAGGATATTTTTTACCTTTAATTTCCTGATAAGTTTCATGTCCTTTTCCAGCAACCAGAAGAATATCCCCTTTTTGTAAATTTTTAATAGAAAACTTAAGAGCTTCTCTTCTATCAGGAATGATTTTATAAGGTTTAGAGGAATTTATTCCTTTCTTAATATCTTCAATTATCTTTAAAGGATCTTCAAACCTTGGGTTATCTGAAGTCAAAATTATTTCATCAGCTAAAGAACTTGCAACTTTACCCATAAGTGGTCTTTTACCTTTGTCTCTATTACCTCCGCAACCAAAAACTACAATTAATTTATTTTCTTTTAAAGAATTTAAACTTTTCAGAGCTTCTTCTAATGCAGTAGGAGTATGAGCATAATCCACAAATATTTTACTACCTTTATAATCAGCTACTAATTCAAGTCTTCCTATAGGATTTTTAAGATTCTTTATAGCTTCTAAAATTTCTTCAACTTTATAACCCAGAGCTAAAAGAATACCTAAGGTAGTAGTTAAATTTTTAGCTTGATAGTCTCCAAAAAGTTGAGTAGAAACTTTATATTCTTTATTTCTTATTTTGATTTTTAGAGTTAATCCATTTTTTTTACCAAGCACCTCAGTTTTTATTTCATCACTATTTACAAGAAAAGGGGAGAGGTATTTTAATTCTTCTGCTAATCTTTTTCCATATTCATTTTCTAATGAAATGACAGCTTTTGTAGAAGATTTAAGGTAATTAATAAAAAGTTTTTTCTTTGCCTGATAATAACTTTCCATATCTTTATGATAATCTAAGTGATCTCTTGAAAGGTTAGTAAAGGTTACTACATCAAAAAGAAGTCCAAGTATTCTTTCCTGATGAAGAGCATGAGAAGATACTTCAATTACACAAGCTTTAAATCCCTTTTCTGTCATCTCTTTTAATAAAGAGGTTATACGCAATATTGAAGGTGTAGTTTCAAGAGAAGGGATTATTCTATCTATTTCATAAAAAAGGGTTCCTATGTATCCACATTTTAATCCAAGAGAATTTAAAAGAGTTTTAGTAAAATAGCTAACAGAGGTTTTTCCATTTGTTCCTGTAACACCTATTAAAATTAATTTTTCTTGAGGATTTTCATAAAAATTTAATGCAAGAGAGGATAAAGCTTTTTTAATATTTTTTACTTGAATCTGAATTACTCCAGGATAAGTTTCGTAAGAATTTATTTGACTTTCTCTAAGAATAACCACGGCTCCATTTCTAATTGCCTCTTCAATGAATGTTTCGCCATTAAAAGTAATTCCCTGTCTGGCAACAAAGATGTATCTATCTTTAATTTCTTTAGAATTTTCACTAATGCCATTTATTTTTAAATATTTATAAGCCCCTAAATTTTCTATAACCTGACTTCCATAATAAGCTTTTATAATTTCTAAATTTTTAATAAGCTCTCCTAAGGTTTTCATAATAGAGAAAAAAGATAATTTACTATTTTTTCATTTAATTCAATAGCATCCTGAGAAGTAAGCGCAAGTGAGGTAAGAATCATTTTGTTTTTTTTGAAAGCTATAGTAATAAAAATGTTTCCAAGAGTGTAAGTATATTCTTTTCTATCAAATATTTCCAAATTTGGTTTGCATATTTTAGTTTTAGTATAAAGAATAGTAGGAGTAATAGGGTGGTTGCATACTGTATCCATATACCATTTAGCAAGATGCCAAGCATTTATTTTCATCATATCTTTTTCTTTAATAACTGGTTTTTCTCCTAAAACCCATCTAAAATTTTTTATTTCTTTATCAGGAAGATTAAAAAAATTTAAGGGGTAATAATTATCAAAAAGTTTGATATTTTCACTTTCCAAATATCCTAATAATTCACCTGTTTCAAGATTAAAAATAGCTATTCCAAAAGCTGGAAGACTAAATTCCTGAATTATATTGTAAATCTTTTTTTCTAAATTTAAATCAAGAGATAGAATAAGTGGTTTTCCTTTTTTTAAATGTTCATTAAAAACTTTTTCCAATCCAGATACTCCATATCCATTAAAAGTTTTTCCTATTAAAAACTTTAAATAAGGTTGAAGAATTTTCCGTTTAAAACTTTTTTCAATAATTATATTTTTCTCTTTTTTAAATTTCTCAACTTCATCTAAACTTAAATCATCTGAGAGGAGCACCACTCCTTTTTTTGGAAGATTTAAGGTTGAGCCCAAATACTTTTTAAGTATTGCTAAATCTGAAGAACTCAAAAAGGAATTTTCTTTAAGAACATAATAGGCTTTATAGTTTTCTAAAGAGATAGCAATAGGTTTTAGATTTCTATCAAAAATATATCCTCTTTTAATTTGATAATTAGGAGCTTTTCCAGTAACTTTATTTACAGAGAAATTAAGTATCGCAACTACTAAAAGTAAAAATATACTTAAAAATAATAAAAAAGCTTGTTTTTTTTTCATTTATTCTAACCTAAGAAAATCTTTTTTCTTTGGGGGATAAAGTCCTAAAGTTTTAGCTTTTTTTAAAATAACTTCGCGGGAGGTTAAAAATTGATATTCTTTTTTTAAAGCTTGATTTTCTTTTATTAAAGAGACCTTTTCTACTTTTATTTTTATGAGAAGATAAGTATTGTAAGCAATACCAATAGTTAAGACAAAAATACAAATACCTAATAGAAAAAGAAAACAATTTGTTAAAATTTCTTTTATCCAATCTTTTAAAGAGATAGTTTCATTTTTATTTTTAGATTTTCGATTAGCATGGTGATACTCTAAGGTGGGTTTATAAATCAAAGTTTTGTTATTCATATACCCTCTCCCCCACTCTCATTTTTGCACTTCTTGCTCTCGGATTTTTTCTAATTTCTTCTAAGGAAGGAGTAATGGGTTTTTTAGTAAGAACTTTGATTCTGGAATCATTTTTAAAAAATGTTTTAACTAATTTATCTTCTAAAGAATGAAAGGAAATTATTACTATTCTTCCTGAAGGTTTTAAAACATCAGGAAGCTCTTTTAATGTAGTTTCTAAATTTTCAAGTTCTTTATTTATTTCTATTCTAAGACTTTGGAAAACAACTGCTAAGAGCTCTTTTTTAGAAGTTTTGTAAAATTCTTTTACAGCTTTTACTAAATCTTGTGTAGTTTCAAAAGGTTTTTTCTTCCTTTTTTCACAAATAAATTTAGCAAATTTATTAGCTCTTGGAACTTCTCCTTTTTTAAAAACATTACTTAAATTTTTGAAATTATAATTATTTAATATATCCTTAGCAGTGAGATTAATAGAAAGGTTTATTCTCATATCAAGTGGTTCATCTTTTTGAAAAGAGAAGCCTCTTTTAGATCCTTCTAAAAGGAATGAGGAAATTCCAAGATCTAAAAGAACTCCATCAGCTAATATCCCTTCTTTTTGAAGGATTTCTTTAATAAAAATAAAATTTTTATTAAAAAGTTTTACTCTTTCTTTATATTTTTTTAATCTTTCCTGAGCTAATTTAAAAGAATCTTCATTCCATTCAAAACCATATAAAATACCCGATGGTTTTGAAGCTTCTAAAATAGCAGAACTATGTCCTCCTAATCCTACAGTTCCATCTACATAAATTTTATCCTTTTTCACATCTAACCACTCCAGCACTTCTTTTAATAATACAGGTTCATGGTAATAAATCTTTGACTCCTGTAAGATAAGGATTAATAATCTGGATAATTTTATCAAAGTTTTCTTTGGTTTCTTTAAACTCAGATTCCAGATCTTTGGGATTCCAGATTTCAAAATGAGTTCCTACTCCTAAAAAAACAACCTCTTTTTCAAGTTTGATTTCTTCTCTTAAAAGTTGAGAAAGAAGAATTCTTCCTTGTCTATCAGGCTGACACTCCTCAGCAGAGCCTAAAAAATATCTTATATATCGTCTTACTTCTGGAATATGCCAAGGAAGAGACATTAATTTCTCCTCTATTTTTCGCCATTCCTCTACTGGATAAGCTACTAAACAATCAGGATAATTGGTAACTACTAAATTTTCGCTTCCATATTTTACTCTTAATACTTCTCTAAACTTAGCAGGAAGGCTAAATCTTCCTTTTTCATCAAGACTATGTTTGAATTTACCTTTGAACATAACATTCCACTTTTTTCCACTTTATACCACTTAACTTATTTAAAAAATTTAAAAAAGTCAAGAGCAATTTTTTAATTTCAATACATTCTTATTTTATAACCATTTTAAACTATACCACTTCTGAAGTATGATAATTTAGAATGATTATAATCTGATAGAAATGATATAATTGAAAAATTTTGGAATATTTTTAAAATTAGTTTTGTGCTTTTGGAATTAAAAATTAATAATCTTGTGCTTATAGAAGATGTTCATTTAGACTTAGATAAAGGCTTTGTTGTTTTTACTGGAGA
>Ga0190367_1000585_pt1 | contig 25403 bp, 28 predicted proteins | sample 4872181011_MG_FD_171838 | JGI IMG/M metagenome (GOLD analysis project Ga0190367, IMG submission 171838) | Hydrothermal vent microbial mat bacterial communities from Southern Trench, Guaymas Basin, Mexico - 4872-18-10-11_MG | ecosystem: Environmental > Aquatic > Marine > Hydrothermal vents >...
AGCGACCGTCGAACCTCCTATATTCGCCAGCAAAGTGGTTAAGCTTCTCTTCCTATCCCCCCTAGTGACCTACGAGATAAACCGGAGAAGGCTGAATCTATTCTCGCTTTACGGCTCAGAGATCACAGCCAGATACGAAGAAAGTGACTTAGAAATGGTAATAGAGGGCGAAGGCAAGCCAGTCGCCTACATACTTGGCGAGGCGGGATCTCCAGCCTCTATAACGACTGCTCTCTTCTTGCTGGCGCTCGAAAGGAGGGGAATAATAGAGTTCAAGCCTCTGGGGGTCGATCTGCCATGGTAATGGTTTTCAAAGGTTTCAGGGACGCAGTGGCTTCAGCCGCTTTAGAGCTAAGGAGGTTAAAGGGGAAATTCGACGTAAAACACGATATTGAACCCTTAATAGACAACATAGAGGTTAGGCTTAAACCAAAGCCCGGCAAGAAGTTCTCGGGTGAAGCCAGAATAGTATTTACAGCACTTAAAACCCTAGCAGAAGAGGTAGCGGAAGGCCAACTCCCATCCCTAGATGACCTAGGGCCGCTTATAGTGGCTGGCGAGGCCTTAGAATCTACGGGAACGTATAGGGGTCTTGTGAAGTGGGCTGTGAGTAAAGTGAGGCCTCCTAGTTTAAGCTCGGTAGCGGAGGCCTATGTTATCGGTGGAAATGCCATTTTAGAAATGGCTTTTAAGATGGGAGGAACAGGTGTAGCTACGTCTAAAGACCCCCGCCCCTTAGAAATAATCTTTGAGAAATCTTTTACGCGGGGGCTTAGCATCAAGTTGATAAACGCAGAAATAGAAGGCATAACAGGCGCTGTAGATAGACCAATAGGGGCACTTATGTTATTATCCCCTGCTTTCTGGGCTCTCTCAGACCCCTCAGAGTTGATAAGAAAGACCTACGCCATACTAGAGCCTGGCGGTTACACCGCTTTTATACTCCCGCTGAGGGACAGACGTGACCAGGTTAATCCCCTAGAGCCGTTTGTGGTAATCTCAGGGGGTCGCCCCTCCCCTACTTTAGATGACTTTCAATCGCAACTTTTACTGGAAGGCTACGAGTCCATTAAGGTCTCGAAGCGAGACCCCCTCTACTGTGTTGTAGCTAGGAAGCGAAGGTAAGGCAAGATATTAAACAAACTGCTATTATGATACCAGGCTGACGGTATGAGGGATAAGCCCTGTGCAACTTTAAGCGTCGAAGAGCACCTTTACGAAGCGTTCACGTTAGGGGTAGCGCTGGCACTATCAGTAGGATACCTAATTCTATCTTTAAAGCAGATTTGGAGTACAGAGCCGGTGATAAAAGCTGACAGTGCCGTAGAGTTCTTCTTAGGGGTAATAGCTGTATACGTGGCGTTGCCCCTCCACGAATTTTTCCACGGCCTAGCGATCACGGTTGCCAAAGGAAGGCCGGCTTTCACTCTGGGCAGGATATTGACGTACGTACCAATACCGGTCGTAGAAGATGCTAGCGAAAAGCCCCTTTCAAGGAGCGAGTTTAGAACCGTCCTCTTGTTCCCCATCGCTTTACCCCTTCTCTCAGCCGTAGGGCTTTTCCTTCTGAACGGTCTAGACTATCCTCTTTTCATACTTTCAATATTCTCAACGGCCTACTCCTCATGGGACATTTTCCTCCTACTTAAAACGAGAAACCTTAAGGCTGCAGTGACTTATCACGGCCCACGGGTCGGCTTGCGAGGCGACTGTGAGGCTCTCTTACCAGCTCTTGAAAGAGTGAACGCCGCGTATAGTATTGTTAAGCACTGGGCTGGGTGGACGTGGTTCTACTTCTTCATAGAGTTCTTTATGTTCCTGTTGGTCCAGCTGGGGGCTGTAGGCTTCAGGGAGGGCTTCACACTCCGCGTGGGACCTATACTCGTGTTTTCAGTTGAACCCTGGGGAGAGGGCTTTAAAACGGTGTTTAACGCCCTGGGGGCGTACGTATTAGCCGCTCTACTAGCTATCCCCTCAGCGTACCTTTCATCCAGAATAGTCGAAGCGGTCTCCTAGCGCTAGTCTTAGTGCGAGTTCGACGGCTTCTTTAGGGTTATGTGCAGCGTGAATTCTCTTACCTCTTATGGTTTTACCAGCTAGAAGATCTGCGACCCCGCCCGTCCCTTTCACAGCAACGACAGGCTTACCATAGGCTAACGCTAAACCAACTTCCGAGAGAGTACCCGGTCCCCCACCTATCACTATCACGACGTCACCTGCCAGCACATTAATTGCATTACGCGCGTGGAGTAGTCCTGTCGGTATCGCTATGTCTATGTACGGGTTCGCCTCGCCTCTACTGACTCCGGGCAGTATACCTATGGTTATTCCTCCTGCTTTCTTAGCTCCGCGCGCAGCAGCCTCCATCACGCCTCCCCTACCCCCACAAACTAGGATTGCTCCTCTCTCAGCTATATACATCCCGATGTCTTCTGCTGTCTTCAAAACGTTTTCGTCTCTCTCTACACTATCCCCAATGACAGTCACGTAGACACGTAACATCTAGCTCCCACCTACCTAAGGGGGCGTTGACTAGTAAGAATTTTTAAGAGTTAATGAGGGTGGTGTTTGCGATAAATAGGGAGGGAGTATGGATAGGTTTGGCCTGATAGCGAGACCGCCTACCGAGGAGATTCTCACTGAGGAGAGGCTTAAAGCATTGCTGGACGAAGGAGTAAAGTTGAGGCACTACATAGGTTTCGAGATCTCAGGCCTCGTACATTTAGGGACAGGCCTTATATGTATGCAGAAGGTGGCCGACCTCCAGAAGGCGGGCGTGGAGACGATAATTTTCCTAGCCGACTACCACTCATGGATAAACAGGAAGTTGGGGGGAGACCTGACCACTATTAGGAAGGTGGCGGGGGGCTACTTCAAGGAGGCCTTGAAAGTCTCCCTGAAGATAGTAGGGGGAGACCCCGACAAGGCTAAGTTCATCCTAGGGTCGGAGCTGTACGAGAAGGAGGGAGTAGACTATCTGAGCAGAGTTATCAAGGTCTCTCTGCGCACCTCCCTCTCCAGAGTGAGGAGGTCTATAACTATCATGGGTAGGAAGGCGGGCGAGGCGCTCAGCTTCGCCCAACTCCTCTACGTGCCTATGCAGGTGGCGGACATTTTCACGTTAGGGGTAAACATAGCGCATGGAGGGATGGATCAGAGGAAAGCACACGTAATAGCGATAGATGTAGGTGAGAGAGCATTTGGGTACAAGCCGATTGCTCTTCACCATCACCTGTTGGTAGGAATGAATATCACGGATAAGGCTAGGGAAACGATGCTGGAAGCGCGCAGGAAGGGCGATAGGGAGCTGTTCGAAGAGAGCATAATGGACGTTAAGATGTCGAAGTCGAAGCCTAGGGGCGCCATATTCATCCACGACTCTGAGGAGGAGATATATAGTAAGGTTAGGAGCGCTCTGTGCCCTCCGAGGGCTACCGAGCTAAACCCCGTGCTAGAGCTGGCTAAGTACATCATCTTCAGAGACCGGAAGGAGCCTCTGGAGATAGTGAACGAGAAGACGGGGGAGAGGTCAGTCCACGCGACCTACGAGGAGCTGGAGAAGGCGTACGCAGAGGGGAGAATACACCCAGCCGACCTTAAAAGCGCCGTGTCGAGGGAGTTAGCAGCAATCTTAGAACCCGCCAGGAAACACTTTAGAGAGGGGCCCGGTAAAGGTCTCCTTGAGGAAATGTTTAGTATTTCCATCACGAGGTAGCTTTAAATGTTGAGCCATAGTTCCCCTACTCTCTCCCTTACTTCATTTAATGAACGGGGGGGTAGAGGAGTGGAGGCTTGGCACGCTCTGAGGGTTGATGAAGTTTTCCGGAAGGTAGGCAGTAGCAGTCAAGGGTTAAGTACCGAGGAAGCCGCGAGAAGGTTGGAGAAGTACGGGTATAACGAGTTAAGGAAGGAGGAGGGTAAATCCCCCTTAAGCATTTTTATAGACCAGTTCAAAAACATTTTAATACTCATACTATTGGCCGCCACCGCCCTATCCATAGCTATAGGGGAACTCATAGATGCTGTCACCATAATAGCTATAGTCATAGCTAGCGCCTTCCTAGGCTTCTACCAGGAATATAGGGCTGAAAAAGCAATAGAAGCTCTTAAGAAACTAGCCGCGCCAACAGCTAGGGTTTTGAGGGATGGCAGGGTAGTTACGGTGTTAGCTCGCGAGATAGTACCCGGAGACGTCATACTCCTTACGGCAGGGGACAAGGTACCAGCCGACGCCCGCCTCTTCGAGGTAGTAAACCTAAGAGTGGACGAATCCTCGCTCACAGGGGAATCCGTAGTCGTATCTAAGACTACCGATCCTCTCTCTCCGGAGACTCCATTACCCGACAGAAAGAACATGGTCTACGCTGGGACTGTAGTAACCTATGGCAAGGCTAAAGCCGTGGTAGTAGCCACCGGTATGGAGACAGAGCTGGGACGTATAGCGGCGGCAGTCCAAGAGGTAGAGGAAGAGAAAACACCGCTTGAAAAAAGGATGGAGGTTATAGGTCGATGGCTCGCCATCTTATGCTTAGGTGTCGCGGTCTTCGTTTCTCTTCTGGGCTTGCTGATTTGGAAGTACGATATCCTAACCATGGTCATGTGGGCTGTGAGTCTCGCGGTAGCAGCCGTCCCAGAGGCCCTGCCAGCCGTAGTCACTGGCGCCTTAGCGATAGGTATGTACAGAATGGCTAAATGCAACGCTATTATCAGGAAGTTGCCCGCTGTAGAGACCCTAGGATGTACGACGTTCATCTGTTCTGATAAGACTGGCACTATGACTAAGGGCGAAATGACGGTCAGGAAGATATACCTCCCGCGCTACGTCATCGAGGTCACGGGCAGCGGTTATGACCCTAAAGGCGAGTTCGTACTCGATGGAAAAGCTATATATCCTCTTTCAATTCATGGACTCAAACTAATGCTTTTAGCCTGCGCTTTGAATAACGACGCAGAGCTTGAGAAGCTCAACGGTCAGTGGGTGGTTAAGGGAGACCCAACAGAAGCGGCTCTCCTAGTATTGGCCAGGAAGGCCGGGTTAAAGGCCGAAGTTAATAGGGAGTACCCCAGAATAAGTGAGATCCCGTTTTCCTCCGAGAGGAAGCGTATGACCACTTACCACAAGACACCGGAGGGAAGAGTGGTAGCCTTCATTAAAGGAGCGCCGGAGGTCGTCCTCTCGTTGTCAGATAGGATCTTAATTGACGGCGAAGTCAAGGAACTCACGGAAAGGGACAGAGAGGAAATAATCAAGCGCGTCGAAACCTTCGCCTCGCAGGGACTAAGGAACCTAGCCTTCGCCTACAAAGAAGTTAAAGAGGAGGAAGCGAGGCAGGCCGACGAAAAGAACGAGAGAGGTTTCATCTTCCTCGGATTTGTGGGGATGATGGATCCTCCCAGGCCTGAGGTGAAAGAGGCTCTCGACATATGCCGGGAAGCGGGCATTAAGGTTTCAATGATAACTGGAGACCACAAGCTAACCGCCATAGCCATAGCTAAAGAACTCGGCATGTACGACGGGGATAAAGCCTTAACGGGTAAGGACTTAGACTCTCTGACAGACGAAGAGCTAGAGAAGATGGTCGAGGACGTTAAGGTGTATGCTCGTGTTTCTCCGGAACACAAGCTCAAGATAATCAGGGCTCTAAAGAAGCGGGGACACGTAGTAGCTATGACAGGAGACGGGGTTAATGACGCCCCGGCTCTTAAGGCAGCCGACATCGGAGTTGCCATGGGGATTACCGGTACTGAGGTGGCGAAGGAAGCGGCGGACATGGTACTGGCGGACGACAATTTCGCTACTATAGTCGAAGCCGTTAAACAGGGCCGGGAGATCTACGAGGACATAAGGAAGTATTTGGCCTACCTACTCAGGTGTAATATAGCCGAGATCCTAGTACCGCTAGTAGCGGCCTTGGCTGGGCTTCCCTTACCCTTCACAGCTGTCCAGTACCTCTGGATAAACCTAGTAACTGACGGATTGCCCGCCCTGGCTCTAGGCGTAGACCCCGTAGAGAGGGAAATCATGAAGTCTCCGCCCCGCAAAACTGACGAACCCGTGTTCAACTCGCGGGAGGTAGCCCTCTTCTTAATACTGACTCCACTCATACTAACAGCCCTGCTAGTGGGTATATTCTCGTATCAAATTGGCAGCGGACTAAGCTTAGCGGAGGCTAGGACGACAGCCTTCACAGCGATGGTAGTTTCAGAACTGTTCCTAGCCCTCTCATGCCGCTCGTTGAGGAAGACTGTATGGGGAGAGGCCATGTTTAGAAATAAATTCCTGATTGGAGCGTTGATAGTGTCCTTAGCCATGCAAGTCTTCGTGCTCTACGTCCCAGCGCTTCAGGTGGCATTTGACATAGTTGCGCCAACGTCGTATGATTGGATGTTAGCCGCGTTTGTGGCGGTTTTAGTCTTCACTAGCGTCGAGACGTTCAAAAAGGTGCTTTTCCGTTGAATAGAGCGACAGATAATATATCTGAAGCGGAAGTACAATGCCCTAAGTGCGGGTATAAAAAGGCCTTAGCTGTAGACGCGACTTTCTACGTGACTTTTTCGGAGGAGGAAGAAGGAGAACCGGATAAACTACGAGCCAGAGTCTACAAGTGTGTTAGATGCGGCTACGTATGGGCCGAATTCATAAATTAAAAGTAATCCTCTATCCTACCTACTCTATATTCTCTATAGTGAGACGTATCCCTGTGAAGATAAAGCCTGGCGCGGGGGTAAAGTTTCGCGTAGGCCTCTAATACACGGGGTGTGTCGTCGTGAGCCTCTACAAGCACTAACCTCTGCTCGGTTAAGTAGTCTTTTAGGAGTTCCGGTTTAACCACCCACTCTGGGCGTTTATCCCCGTTCCTCCTCAAGAGCACTGCGTGGATCTTGGCTATGGGGACTCCGAAAGAGCTTAACTGGTTCTCCGTGGCTTTCCGTAACCTCTCCGGGCGCCCAGACACTATAACTACTCTACCTCTCCCCACTCTATCTCTGAGCAGTCCTATCCCGGTCTCCCTAGGCTCGTCGAGACTCAGCATTGCGGGGTCTAGAAATATCCTCCAGAAAAGCTCCCGGTTACCCCTGCTCCTCCTCTTAGCCTCCTCAAACCTCCTCCTGGCTACCACCAGCACTCCATCGATGTCAAAGGCGTAGCAGGACATACCAGTATATATTTCGAGCTTCACATATTATTCGATGCTGCGCTGGGTGTTTTTAGTACTAGTGGTTGTAACCCTGGTGGCGTGTAAGTGCTATGCTCAGCCCACGACAGAGATAACCATGTACACAGACGGCTCGGCCAGGGTTGTGCAGGTAGTAGAGGTCGAAGTGCCCAGCATTGTTGAAGTCAGACTGGTGGGTAGCCCACTGTACCTCCTCGTAACATCAGGTAAAGGGGAGCCTCTCTCCTTCAATATTACGGGCAACGTGCTCGCTGTAGAGGTTATAGGGGAAGAGGAGGTAGTGGTTACGTACGACGTGGAGGGACTGGCGGTTGAAGAGGAAGGTATATGGCGGCTTAGTATACCCGAGATAGGGGGCAGGATCGATGTAACCCTGCCCAACGGGACGGTGCTCCTCGGATTCGAGCCGCCACCTGTATTCGTCGAATCTACAGATGGAGGTTTAAAGCTGGGGTTTGAGGGAGGCCCTGTAACCCTAGAGTACTCGATAATACCTGAGGAGGAAGAGGAGGGAGCTGGGATACCGGTGCTTGGACTCACATTGGGCGCTGTTGCGGTCATAGCTGTCATCGTAGCCCTACTCTTAATTAGGAGGAGAGCGCGGGCTATCCCCTTAACAGAGGAGGAAGAAGCAATTATCAAGTTCTTAAAGTCGAGGAAGGGGGAGGCTTACCAGAGCGAGATAAGAGACTACTTAGGACTCCCGACCACGACCGTGTGGAGGAGGGTGAAGAGGCTTGAGAGCCTAGGCCTAGTTAAAGTCGAGAAAACCCCCAGAGGAAATCTGGTAAAGCTGAAGAAGTAGCTTTTCCCAGGCTTTTCAAAGCTTTCCATAAGAATGCCTGAAGAGGGGTATAGAGTGGTGATAGGGTTGGAGGCTAGGCAGATCCTCGTGCTAGCCCTGATATCGGTGTTAGTACTGCCACTATTATCGACGGTACTAGCTCAACCCCAGGAGGGCTGCCCTCTCGCTCTCTCCAAAATGTTCGAAGTCTATAGTAACGCACGTGAGAGGTTACTGAAAGCAGCTAAGAGGTATGGCCTTGAGGACGAAGCCAGAAAAGCCGTTGAAAAAGCCGATGCGCTCGTAAAGGAAGCTAAGAGGTTAGCTGAGGAAGGAGAGTGTAGGGAGGCTTGGTCTAAACTAAAGGAGGCCTTAAACACTCTGAAGGAGATAGCGAGGAAGCTCCGCCAGCTCGCTCAGGAGAATATCGAGAAGAAGATAAAAGAGGCCATTGAAAGAGTTAAGACCTTCCTAGACAAGCTCAAGAAAGCCGTGAAGAGGCTGGAAGACGCGGGATACCCCGTCGATACGATTAAAGCCCTAATAGTTAAAGCTGAGGCTAAGCTCAAAGAAGCCGAGAAAGCCTTAAACGAGGGCAAGCTGAGAGAGGCCGCCCAAAAGGTAAGAGAGGCCGCCACGCTAGCCAGAGACGCTGCTAAGGCCTTAAGAGACCTACTCCTCAAGGTTAAAAAGGAAAAACTCGCGGAGCGCGTCGGTAAAATTATCTCGACTATCGAGAGCAGGCTGAAGAAGCTCAGGGAGAAGAACCCCGAGCTGGCCGACGAGATTGAGAAGGCTATAAGGCCGCTAATAGAAGACTTAAAGAGAGCCGCCGAAGCGGGCGACATGGGCAAAGTGAGGTCTATACTTAGGAAAATACTTGAAACCGCTAGGTCTATAGTTAAAAGCAGAAGGGGAGAATAACGCCCCTATTTTTTCCTCAACTCTACCTTATCATTCTTTATCAGTATGTAAGTCCTACTGCTCGGTTTCCAGTACTGTATGCCCCATTTCCAGCTGGTCTTCCAGCTACCAGCATTAGCCACTTTATGGGTGTAGTCTATCCCTGGCATATGGGTATGCCCCATTATCAGCCAACTCTCAGAGGGTATGTTCATTCGTGTTTTTAACTCCTTTTCTAAGTGTAAGTCTTCGTTCCTTAAGAGAGCGTATACCTTATTTATCACGAACGCTACAGCGCCGTTCGTTACAGCTATGTCTCCATGCGTTAAGTACAACGTTATGTTGCCTACTCTAACCTTCAGCGGCGTGGGCGACACTATGATTGTCGTGTTGTCTATCGTGCTCTGAATAACCCCCTTAACTATGGGGTCGTGGGAGGAAGAGCTAGTTATGTAGACTAACGTTTTAACTTTTCCGAGTACGGGCTTCAACACGCTCTGAACTGCGCTTATCACCTCACTCTCCTCCGCCTCTCTGTGAAAATCCTCAAAGAGGTCTCCTAGCACGAATATGCATCTAACTCCTTCTTCCCGTACGATCTCGGCTATTTCTCCTCCTAGAGGGCAGTGCCCCCGCGGGCAGTGGATGTCTGATAGGAGGATGGCATTTGAACAAGTAACTCTGAGTTCTCTGAACTCAGTATCACGCCCCATTTTTATGGTTGACGCTATGTATACTAGGAGAAGAAGTATTAGTGAAGCTACTACCACTATTATATACCCCACATGTGTAGACATCGTGGGTCGATAAGATGAGAAGTGTCATACTAATAGCTTTGATGGCCGTCTTACTCTCCGCGCCAGTGCTGGCAGAACCTAAACTGACTTACATCATAAACGTGAGGAAGGACGGAAACGCCACTATAACGATGGTCTTTGAGGACACGGAGGCTGGCACCATGTACACGTTCCTGCCGCGCTTCGAAAACTACACCCTGGAGGTCACGGGGAGCTACGAGGTACTTAACGACTCGAAATACACGTACTTCTACAACAACTTCTCGATTAACTACGAGCCTGGAGACGAAGGCATATTCAAGATGACTATAAACTACGAGTTCCCCTACGCCAGCTTGATAGGGGGCAGGAAGGCCTGGTTCATGACACCGCTGATAGGGGCTCCGAACAATGTAGCCGTCTATGTTAACCTCACATTGGAGAACTTTGATTACTTGTCCGCGGCCGAGCCACAGCCAATAGTGAGGGAGGACGGCTACATGTCTTTCAGAGTCTTCCACGCAGCTATGGGTAGGCGCGTAGTCGTAGAGTATCTTCTCAAGAATCCGGCGCCGAAAGAGAAAGTAGAAGAAGTAGTGAACGGGACGAGGATAATCCTCAACGCCCCCCTCATCTATAAGGACTTAATAAAGAGGATAAGTAAGGTCTATAAGCTCACCAAGCCTTACCTTGACGACACGTTTGGGGTTTCCTTTGATATCTTGGAGTTCAGGATATTCCTGCCTAAAATGCTAGACATAGGAACCCTGGGCTACGTGGAGTCCCTAGAGCTAACAATCAGGGGGCCCATATACTTGAGCCTCGGGTTGCTTAGGTACGTGCCCGGATACTTCGAAACGACGATAGTACATGAATACACGCATAAAGCTCTAGCGAAGATAGGAGTAGAGGCTAATAACCAGATAAGATGGTTCCATGAAGGCATGGCAGAGTACATATCCCTAGAGATATGCGAAAAAGCTGGCATTAACGTCACTTATCTAAAGGAAGACATGGAGGATAGCTTCAAGTATCTCGTAAAGGAGACAGGAGAGAATTTCGGCTTCCTCCAGTCTTGGGATGAGCCTATAAACCCTGGGCTATACTACGCGGCTTCGGCCTACATAATCAAGTACCTAGCCGACAGATACGGCGGGCTTGAGTACATCGAGAGGGTAGTTGAGGAGGCCAAGAAAATGGGTAAGGTAACCACTAACGACCACGTTGTAACTATACTCAGCCGCGCGGCTGGCGAGGACTTATACCCGCTATTCCGAAAATGGGGCTTTGTCCTACTAGCCGAGGAGCCTGGATTGTCAGGTGAGGGGTTACCGCTAGGCGGGGGACTTAGGTGGCTTTTCACAGGGCTACTTATAGCCCTAGTAGTAATAACGGTATTGGTAGTATTCAAGCACTTTATGGCTAGTAGAGAGCGAGTGTTAGAGGAAGGCTTGGTTAGGTGCAGGTACTGCGGGGCCGTAGTCTCAGAGGGGACCATGTTCTGCCCGTATTGTGGGAGAGAAATAGAGTTGCCAGAAATAGGGGAGAACGTTTACGAGGAAGGAGGCTAGTCCTCTATTTTCTCTACACTTATTATTTCCACAGGGCAGCTATCAGCGGCCGACTTAACACATTCGTAGAGATCCTCGCCTACAATACCTTCCCCGAGGTTCCCTCCTACTCTATATTCCTCGACTATGCTGCTCTTACCGTCTTCTTCGCTCATCACGAAGACCTGTGGGCAGAGACTCGCACAAGCCATGCAAGACACGCACTCATCCCTACTAATAGTCACCTTATACTTGGCCATACTATCCACCGCCGCAAATGAACGCTTAGGATGTCTTATTAAAGGCTTAACGTATACAAAATTACCTATCGGCCTCTTTGGTTTTACGGGGCATAACTATCTCTCCATCTCTCCCTGAAACTATCTCTACCTCTCCGGCGAGGTACAGTATACCTACGTACGCCGCCGTAACGGCGTCAAGCTCATCGGGGGATGCCCTCGGCGGAATATTCTTTATCCCTAAGGCTCTAAGGGACTCCGCGAGCCTACTTACTCCCTTGCTCTTACGGGGTATCCCAAGTATATCCTGCGCGCCTCCAGGGAATACCTCTATAACTGTGAACCCCCTTTTTTCAAGAATCTCTTTGAGAGCTATTCCCCTAAGCGTGAGTTTTCTCATAGGGCCTAGGGTAGGGGGGAAGAGCTTAATCCCTCTTCTTAACAGCTTCCTGTCACATTCCCTAAACCGCCCTGCCTTAGGTAGGGATAGGGGCGCATCTATAGCTATAACGTCTGGTTTCCGGGAAAGTGCAAGGTCTAAGATCTCCCTATCCTCGTAAACTATGCTTGTTTCAGCTATTAATTCCTCGTCTATGAAACATATACCCGTGGGTCTGGCAGAGCTACCCGCTAAATCCACTCCCATAGCTACCCTCAATACTGGCCCCCCTCAGCTTCTTGAGCGCTCTCTTCATAACCCTCCTGACGTACGCCCTCTTACTCAGCCCCCCGAGTCTGAGCGCGGCACCGCCTATACTACCCTCCTCCACTATAGCTTCCAGTACTCTTCTCTCCTCGCGTGTCAGCTCACAAGTTTTCAATGCGAGCTCGGCGGCTTTAACTAGGCCCTTATCCGTCTTTCTCGGTATCTCGCTGGGCGGTAGAGTGGGGACGTACATCTCCTCCCACTCGAACTCTATAACGGCGACGAGCGTCTCAGGTTTTAAATCGGGGTAGTGGTTTCTGAGGGCTTTCACTAGTTCCTCCTTACTTTTAAACCCGTCCCTCAGAGCCTCCTTCTCTGTAACGCTGGATAAGCTCTTGTACACCACGCTCTTAATTCTCGCGAGACCTATTATCCTCCCACCACACTTAATATAGACCTTAGAGCCTGGCAGGGGCACGCGTTTCGAGACCTTCCTAATAGTGGCTTTCTTAACCCCCCTCCTCAACGCGTCACAGTACTTAGCGTCGAACACTAGGTAGCTGGTCAACGCGTACCCCTCTTAACGCGCTTCTCCCCTATAATCCAGTACTCTCCATCCTCTCTCTTCTCCAGTTTCCAAACTAAAGCCTCCTTTTTAACTCGTTCCACAATAACCGGTAAAGCGCTCAGAGCCTCTTTCCTCCCCCTGGAAGCTACAGCTACGAAGAGCACTGGCTCTCCGGGCATCGCCAATCCTTTCTTGTGTAGTATTTCGGCTGTAGCCAGTCCTCGTTTGGCCACTTCTTCTTTCACTATCTTGACGAGGCTTTTAGAGGAGTGAGGTTCGTAAACCTCGTAGAAAAGCGAGGCGACTTTCTTATTATTCACGAGGCCCTTGACGACTCCCACGAACACCGCTACAGCTCCCACGTCCGGAGGTAGCGCTTTTACGAACTTCTTAATCTCCTCGCCCAGCTTGATCTCATCAACGAAGCCAGCGCATGCACCACCTGATAGCGGGGGGACTATCGCCACCTCATCTCCCTCTCTCAACTCGTAATTGGGCCCCTTAACTTCGCCGTTAATAACCACTATGACTTCCTCCTCCTTAGCCCACTCGGCAAGCTTGCCGTACTTCCTGTAAATCTCGGCTAGGAGGTCGGCGACCGTAGCGCCCTTTACCTCGATTCCCTCCTCTTTAACGCCTGTGAAGTCCCTAATAATAGAGAAATATAGGACTCTGACTCTAACCATCAGATTGGCACCACGTATAAGTGCGCACGGACTCCTATAATAGCTGTGGGATCGGCATGAGCGCTAAGTATTACCCTAACGAGTTTGTTAAGAGAGTTCTCCTCGGGATACCAAAGGGACACAAACACCTGAGGCTGGTCATCGAGTTCAGCGGCGGCGAGACCCTAATATTCAGCGAGGCGACTCTAGCCAACATAGTCAGGGCTTACGTTACGATCAAAACACACCCGTCTATATCCGCCGTTGAGCTTAGGCTTAACAGGGTTAGGGAGCGGAAGGAGGGATACGCGGAGTACCAGCTCTTAGAAGTTAAGAGAGCTCAAAAAGAAATAGAGGAAGAAATACTCAATATTTTGAAGTCGTCTCAAGTCTCTGGCTCTATCTCCACACCGGTACCGTAAGCCGTGACGACTATGAAGCCCTCTAATATCTCTGATGTCTCAAAGTCCACGGATACGACGGCGTCAGCGCCCATTCTCAGCGCATTCATCTTTAGGTCTTCTAAAGCCTCATTCCTAGCCTTTACTAATTCCTTGAGGTAAGAACTTCCGCGGCCACCTACTAGCGCCTCTATTCCAGCTACAAATCTCCCGAACGCGCCCCTGGTCCGTATACTCATCCCGTAAACAATGCCTACGACACGCTTAATCCTGTAGCCGGGTATATAGGGTGTCGTCGTTATAATAACGTCCTCGCTCCTCACGTAGTATCACCACTTAGTATTACGCGGATTTCTATTTATTTTTTATACGTTAGCTCGTACAAGCACGTCTCTAAAGGAAAGAAAAACAAAGCGTTTTTAACCCACGTGGATGCTCCTACATAGGCGTCGATTATGCCGGAGTCAACCCAGGTATTCGAGGAGCACCTGGCAAAATGGGTTAAGATGCAAAAACAGGTACTCGACTCGATGGATAGGGTGGAGGAGTCCCTTAAGAGTGGGGATAGGCTAGACCTGATATTAGCCACGAGGGTTGCCTTCCAGCACATGATAAGGACCATTCAGGCCTTCGACAAGTGGCTCCAAGACCCCTTCATAATAGGCCACATGCCCAAGGAAATGCTAGAGGAAGTCCAGAAGAAGACGTGGCAAATACTCAGGGAAATACTGATACTGGATATCAACCACACCAGCCAGTTCGCCGAGCTTATAGATAAGCTAGCCAGGGAGGGCAAGCTAAACCCCCTGCTATACTCTAAGGAGAAAGACGTAAGGGAAGAACCCAGGCTGAGCATATAGCTCCGCACCTAAGTTCTCTCCACCTTTTTCTCCCTCCAAATTAATCGCCGGAGTATCGGAGGAACCTTTATTGCTGCTAATACGTTTAGCATGAGGAAAGCTTAAAATCGGTGTGCGGTGATAACTTTGTCGGAGAGGTGCCATGAAGCGCCAATTTTAAATAAATTGGTGGTTCCCGAGCGCCAGAAAAGGCTTCTAGACTTAGTTTACAGTGGAACTGAGAACCTGGATTTAATCGCCGAACGGATGAACCTTTCTCGCGAGGACTTAATGAGGGATGTAGAGGAACTTAAGTCGCGCGGGCTTTTAGAAGTGGAGAGGCGGGAAGTAGAGGTATATGAAGTCGTAGAGGAGGCTAAGCGCTACGCCGACCTCGGAATGCCCGAGGGAAGGCTTCTCGTAGTTCTCGAAAAGTTGGGCGAGGTCGAAGCCGCTAAATTACACGTTGAAGCCAGTAAGGTTGGTATAGAGTTAACTGAAAAAGAAGTGAAAATAGGATTAGGGCAGCTAGCCCGGCTTAAAGCCCTGGTTTTCGAGAAGGGTAAGGTAAGGCTCGGGAGTCCAGAGGAGGTCTCGAAGGCTAAGACCCGGGCCCAGAACCTGAGGAACGCTATAAGAAGTCTAAGTGAGGGTAGGGTACCCAGCAGAGAGGTACTATCAGAGCTGCGCAGCAGAGGATTAATCGAGGTTAGAAAGAGGAGAGTCGTGCTGCTCAGGCCCACCTCTAAGCTTAACGAGATGATGTCTAAGGGACTCATAGTAGGGGCTAGGGTTATCACGGCCTTAACGCCGGAGATCCTGGCTAGCGAGGCGTGGCGTGGAGCTGTATTTAAGCCCTACGATTTATCCGTAGAGCCCCCCCGCCTATACCCGGGTAAGAAGCACCCATACCTAGAGTTCCTCGACTGGATCAGGGAGATACTGGTCTCTATGGGTTTCGAGGAGGTTAAAGGGCCGCACGTAGAGCTGGAGCTGTGGAACTTCGACGCTCTCTTCCAGGCGCAGGACCACCCCGCCAGGGAGATACACGACACTTACTTCCTAAAGTACCCGCGCTACGGGAGCTTTGACGACAAAGACTTCATGAATAGAATAGCGAAGACCCACGAGAACGGGTGGATAACGGGCTCTAAGGGGTGGGGGTACAAGTGGAACCCCATGAAGGCTCTTAGGCTCATACTGAGGACGCAGACGACAGCTGTCTCAGCTAGGACGCTCTACCAGCGTGGTGACGGCGAGTACATGTGTTTCTCTCTGGACAGGGTCTTTAGGCCTGAGACCCTAGACCCTAAGCACAGCATGGAGTTCTACCAGTTAGAGGGCATAATCGTGGGGAGAAACGTGACGTTCAGGCACCTGATAGGGTTCTTCGACGAGATAGCTAAGAGGCTAGGCCTGGGTAAGGTAAAGCTCAAACCCGGCTACTTCCCCTTCACCGAGCCTAGCGTCGAGGGATTCATCAAGCACCCAACGCTGGGCTGGATAGAGGTATTCCCAGGAGGCATGTTCAGGCCTGAGATGCTCGCCCCCCTCGGGCTTAAGGAGTCGAACGTCGCGGCGTGGGGTATAGGGATTGACAGGATAGCTATGACCGTTCTCGGAGTCGATGACATAAGGCTGCTCTTCACCCAGGACATAGACTTCCTGAGGAAGTGGCGCAGGCCTATCATTAAGAGTCTCGTGGGGCCGTGAGGTGGTGAGCTTGCCCGTAATAGAGGTGGCGACTTGGGATCTTGAGAGGCTCGTGGGTAAGCGGTTTACGAGGGAGGAGCTAGAAGACCTGTTGCCCAGGGTTAAGTGCGAGGTTGAGGGGTTCGAGGGAGACGTCGTATACTTCGAGGCTACACATGACAGGCCAGACCTCTTCTCGGCTGAGGGATTAGCCCGGGCCCTAAAGGGGCTCACGGGGATAGAGGAGGGCCTACCCACCTTCAGGGTGGGTGAAGGCCGCATAAAGGTCATCAACGAAGGCCCGGACTACAGGCCCTACATATTCTGCGCCGCCGTTTACGGGGTTAAGCTGGACGACGAGGCGATTAAACAGATAATGCAGCTACAGGAGAAGCTGCACGTAACCTATGGTAGGAATAGGAAGAAGGTATCGATAGGGGTCTACGACTTATCGGCGATTAAGCCCCCGGTTAAGTACACGACCGTAGACCCGGACAAATTCTCCTTCGTGCCCCTAGACTTCGCGGAGGCCCTAACCCCTAGGGAAATCCTGAGGAGACATCCCAAGGGCATAGAGTACGGCCACTTAATAGCGGGACATGACAAGTATCCGCTCCTCGTGGACTCCCAGGGCACGGTGCTCTCAATGCCGCCCATAATTAACAGCGAGGATACGCGCGTAACCGAGGACTCTAGGGACTTGTTCATCGACGTAACTACGACTGACCCGAGGGTAGCGCTTAAAGTACTGACGATAGTCACGACCTCCATAGCTGAGCGTGGGGGAGAGATAAGGCTGGCCGAGGTGGAGGGTAAAGGCGGGAAATGGCTCACTCCCCCGCTAGATCCCGAGGAGATGAAGCTAGAAGTATCCTTGGTTGAAAGACTCGCTGGTCTTAAGTTATCCTCCTCTGAAGTCGCCAGTCTCCTGAGGAAGATGCGCATGGGAGCTGAGCCCCAGAACGATACGGTTCTAGTCACCATACCGGCTTACAGAACGGATATCCTCCACCCAGTGGACCTGGTGGAGGACGTCGTTATGGCGTATGGCTACGACAACCTAGTATCTCTGAAAACCCCGCCTCCACACCCTGGGAGGGAAGACCCCTTAGAGGTGTTCTCTAGGGCGGTCAGGGAAGCGGTAGTAGGCCTAGGCTTCCAAGAAGTGAACAATTACATGTTGACTAATAAAGAGGTTCTCTACGCGAAGATGGGAGTACCGGAGCAACCAACGGTAGAGGTGGAGAACCCGAAACAAGAGACGTACTCCTGCCTCAGGACTTGGATCACGCCGCAACTCATGGAGGTGCTCTCGAAGAGTAAGCACGCTGATTACCCCCAGAGGATCTTCGAGGTAGGAGACATAGTACTCATAGACGAATCACGCGAGAACAAGACTAGGGAGGAGCGCAGACTTGCTTTTGCGATAGCCGGGAGAGGAGTAACTCTCACAGACGCGCTCGGAGTGTTAAAAGCTCTTATGGAGTCCTTCGGCCTGAATTACACGTTAACTCCGGCGAGCCACCCGAGCCTCATAGAAGGCCGCGCGGCTAAGGTAATGGTGAGCGGGAGGGAGGCGGGCTTCTTAGGAGAGGTTCATCCCAGAGTGTTAGAAGCTTTCGATATAGGGGTGCCAGTCGTAGTCGCAGAGCTCTCCTTAAACACCTTGAGAGAGGCTCTATTAGAGTTATGAAGGACTTAGTAAGGCTTGTAAAAGCGAAACCCTGGTTAATCCCTTTTTTGGTTAATCTTCCCCCTGAACCCTTTAAGCCCTCAGACGTAGCTGGTCTTCTCGGTATAAAGTCGGACTACGTGAAACACTGTGCCCATGTCCTCCGGAGAGCAGGTTTAGTCAAACGTACGCCTGAGGGGAAATACTTAACGAAGCGAGGCATAAGCGAGTTCGTAGCCAGCGAATTCAAAGTAGTTGTAAGGAGAGGGGTTTACTACGCTGACGTGGGCGGGGCCTACGCCGTCATTCATGTCAGGAAGAAGTACGTCAGGGTACGCCTAGTAAGCAAAAACCTAGTCCGCGAAGTGTTGAGCCACATGCGTTCTGGGACGACTAATGTCGCAGAAATAGCGCTAAAGATAGGTCAACCTTTGAAAGAAGTCTCTTGGGCAGTGCGCGTGTTGAGAGCGTATAAGTTAATAGGTTAATTTAGGGAAAAGTCTCGGTGCCTCGATTGGGAAGGAAATGGCCCCTGCACGTGGTGCTCTTAGATCTCTGGGGTACAATCCTTTACCCCGTAATTAGTTTAGAGGACTACTACAAGTACAGGGCAGAAGCTATAAGGAAAGTTCTAGGAGAGGAAGGGTACGTTTTCAGCCTAGACGAGGTTTTAAAAGCCTTGAAACTAGCCAGGAAGGTTGCGGATGCGATTAGGAGAGAGAACGTGCTTGAACTAACGTTTAGAGGAGAGGCCGTTCTCCTGCTAAGGGAACTCGGCCTGGACTACGACGACTCCTCCCTCGTAGAGAGGGTAGCAACGGCATACCTCGAACCCTATTTGAAGTTCCTGGCGCCCCCGCCCGACTTGAAAAGCTTCCTTCTAAAGCTAGGCGAAAGAGGCGTGAAGATAGGGGTCGTAAGTAACGCTGGTAGTTACAACGCTCTCATATGCGTCTTACGGAAGAGCGGGCTAGCTAGGTTCTTTGACGTGATAGTCTCGTCGGACAGAATCGGCTACAGAAAGCCCTCACCCGTAATATTCTTGACGGCCCTATCCCTGCTGGGAGCAAGGCCAGTAAACGCCGTATTCGTCGGGGACGAAGACATAGACATACAGGGAGCGCTGTCCACCGGACTCTGGACGGCTGTCTACGAAGGCTTTCACTCTTACCAGGGTACAGAGCCGCACATACGCGTTAAAAGCTACACAGAACTTTGGGAAAAACTGTCATCAATATTCCAGCTATAACCAACGACCTTTTGCCACTTATGAGGGTCAGCAAAGACCAATACGGGCATAAAGACCCCCTGACGTGCAGTCGTCATCCCCCTGCATAGGGAGTAGTCTATACTTAAAAACTATGAGTCAACGTTTATCGTTAAACCCGCATTAACATAAACTTCTTACATTATGCTGGCCGCATAGCCTATTTTTTTCGAGTTTTTAGGCTAAGAAATATAAACATTCGCATCGTGTAAGGCAGGGAGGAGCACGGGGCTGCTAGGGAGATGTATAGCCCTCTTCGAGGAGTGAAGGTGGTATTCCTAGACCTAGGGAATACGTTAGCGTACTACGCCCTCTCACCCCCTGGAGTAGTAGCCGAGTACTCGAAAGGTGGGGCTACTCTATCCCGCTCGCTAAAGTTTCCGAGGCCTTCTCTGAGGCAGAAGAGGCTTACATGCCGGTTAGAAGGAAAATACTGAAGAGGTTTAAAGCCGACCCCCTGCGCTATATCGAGTTACCCCTCGATTACAGAATAGAGGTCAACCTCTACATATTAAAACTGCTCGGTATACCTCAGGATGAGAGGCTAGCTCGGGAGATAGTGCTGGAGTTCAGGAAGACCGAAACAGTAGCCTTGTACCCCGGCGTAATCCCCGTGTTAAGCGAGCTTAGAGAGAGGGGTTAAAGCTCGGAATAATATCCAACGCTTCCTCATTCGCGGAGGAAGTCATAAGGGATAAAGGCCTAGCTTCGCTGGTGGATTTCTATGTGATATCCTACGCAGTCGAGTACGAGAAGCCTCATCCCAAGATATTCGAGGAGGCTCTAAGGAGGGCTGGAACTAAGCCTGCCGAGACTATTCACGTAGGCGATAGTTACGAGGCCGACGTGGTGGGAGCGAGAAACGCGGGAATAACCCCCATACTCATAGATAGGGAGAAGAGCTACAATACCGTAGACTGCATCAAAATACACACTCTACAGGAGTTGCTGGACATTCTGACCTAGAGAGCGCTCCAGCTCATCGTTTATGCGTTCTAAGAGTCGAGGCCACCTCTCAACCCTGAAGGGACATCTCAAAGTTATCCTAGGAGCCAGCGTCCTTATCTCTCGAAGACCTATGGGATTCCTATAGCGAACAGCTCCTGTGACCTCTATCACAGTTACCAGTCCACGTAGTCCCACGTAAGGTAGATCTCTCTCGTCGCATCCCTCTATTAGCCCAGCTCTTACTCTTTCAGCTACAAGGATCGCGTTCATGTAAGCTATATCACCCGCTTTAAACTCGCCCGTTATAGCTTTGACTGGAGTTGTCTCGTAGAGCACTATCCTATCTTCCCGTTCTATTTTCAGCCTGCGTCTCCGTAACTCGTATTTCTTCAAGCCCCTGTATATCTGCCCAGCGAACAACGGCTTCATTGGTAGTACCCATACTTGCAAGTTCTCACCAGTTCTCTGTATGTGGCGTTAACCGCTGCCAATACCCTTTTACAGGCATCTTTATGCCAAGCCTTAAACCAGGACTGGCTACTATGTTCCTCCAAGACCTTCTGTACCGCGGCTCTAACACCTTTCAAGTGTTTCTCGAAATTTCCCCTCTCAAGGCTCCTCCCGTTGAAGAGCCAGCACTGCCTCGCAGACCAGTCCCCCGGCTGGTCGAGTCCGGGAACGTAGTAGGGGGTGCACCTCTCCAAAACCTCCAAAGGCGCTACTCCTCCCAGCACCTTTCCCTCCCTACTACTTAGGTCGGGCCCGTAAAGAACCATGTCGTAATCGTTGCTCGCGAGCGCGGCTATATCGACGAGCGCGAACACGTATACCTCCTTAAACCCCAGCTCCACCGCTTTCCTAACGACCCTATTGAGCCCCTTATCCGCCACGAAGCCGTAAATCACGAGTTTCTTGAGAGCCGTACCCCTATCCTCGGCTTCACGTTTAAGCTGGTCTAAAGCGACTATTAGTGTGTTCCCGGTAGCAATGGTGTCGGGCGCTACTACAGATACCTCGGACGCCTCCGGCAGGCTGGAGAAGTTGCTGTAAACCACTTCAATACTGTTCCTGTTGTCCGAGTACAGAGGCCTTATGTAGACCTCCCTCAACAAGCCCAGCTTATTCCTCAGACCCCTATGGAGCTGGTAGCCCGGCCCCGCTCTCAAAACATGCAGGTGGACAACTTCTTCTCCGTCGAGCCCAGCGAGGTCAACTATAGCCTCCACGGATTTAGCCGCTAAGTACGAGTTTAATCTCTCGAAACCCTTGCCGATAATGTGGGGAAAACAGGCTAAAGCCCTGGCCTCAGGAGAATACACCACGTAGACCCTCGCCCTTGGCGGCAACTTCGGTAGGAGTATCGAGTACACGTCGACGGGGTAGCCACTTAACTTCTCATCGAAATTCGTGTTTACGCCAAAGTACTCAGCTACCTCTTTAACCTCTCTTCGCGATGGACTGACCAAAGAGCCCTCACAATTCCCCCCGTCACTATGTTAAATAGCTTACTTTCAGGGAAGATTAATCGCAGAGGTCATCTTTCGCCTTTCTCTATATGTTAAAGCCCGCGGAAATTATAGCCCTTAGTTTTCCGCTTACCAGAGCAAACGATTCAACAACTGTCGGGAAGGTCAAGTACATTAAAGGGACATTGAAATGGGGACGGGTAATTAGAGTAAACTCTAATGATGTCTCTTCACCACTTACCAACGTTACCTCGTTAGGCGGGGCTGGCACTACGCTTAATCCGGGAGCCCTCAATCTCCTGATTTTCAAAGTAAAGTCGCTCGTCCCGGAATTCAACAGGCATAGTCTAAATCTGAGATTTCGTGCATACACCTCGTTCTCCTCTATCCACGCTTCTAAGTACTTCGATCCCCATCTAGCACTAACTCCGCAAATCCTAGGCATAGTTCCTCCTTTCTCGGGCTGTCCGGGCTGACCCTTCAGGTAAACGCGTAATATATCCTCGGTAAGTAAGTCTCTCCACTTCATGCAGTATACGTCTAGTCCATGAAAACTCACTCTGGATTTAGCTAGGCGGAATTCGTGGAATGGGTGCTCATCTAGGAATGCTTTAACGAACGACCCCTTCTCGAAGCGGTATAGCCAAGAGTCCTTACCTATTATGCCTGGCAGGAAGCCATGTTCAGCGTAGAACTTGACGAGTTTCCTATTCGACAGGTCAGCCATCAGGTACAACACGTTAAATCCTCTCTCAACAGCTCGCCTAACACATTCTTGAATTAGCAAGCTTCCTATGCTCTGTCTCCTGTAATTGGGATGTACCACTAGGTTTACGATTTCAGCATATGGGGGGTAAACCACGTCGAGGGTAACTTTACCTATTACTCTTCCGCCCACCTCAGCTACGAGTGTTAAGATATAGTTGGTCTTCGCGTACTCTCCGAGAATCTTCGTTACACCTTCTAGGCTAGCTGGCCAGCCCACGGAGCGGTATAAGGCTACTATTCCCTCGGCATCACTTACCGTGGCTGGTCTAATATTCACCTTTCTATCTGATTCAGCACTCATGCAACGCACCGAGTGAGGGTCAGTTGTCCTAGCCTTCATCAAACCTCAGAAGTTCCGGCGTTCCATCATCCCGGTTAGCGTGATCCCGGGCGCCTTTTCATCCAACCCCGAGCGGGGCCGTCAAGGCGCGATCCTGCCGGCGTTTGATTAACGTTTCAGCTCCCTATTAACGTTACTTCGCTTACAGCTTCACTGTGCCGTCTTCAAGGGTTCGGTAGTAGGTTTCTATACCGAGTATCTCCTTTGCGCGTTTAGCGGCTTCTCTTACGGTTTCGGGGTCTGTGCGTTTCTCCCCCCTGTACCTGAGGTTCTCTATGGTTTCGTAGGGTATGAACTGCTGGACGACGTACACCACCCTGCGCTTCGCCTTCTCGACGTAAGGCTTCAAGGTAGTTACTACCCTGGCCAGTACTTCCTCGTCGATTAGGTCAGGAACCATCGTTGTCCTGAGTTCTAGGAAGGGGACTCCGAGGAGTTCTCTCAGCCCCATTTTCACTCTTGACACCTGTATCCTGCCCAGGCCTACGGGTAGACCGATAACCTTGGAGTAAAGCACCGGGTCGTCTAGGGGCGCTTTGACGTCGACAGCGACGTGGTCTAATATGTCGACTATTTTCCTCAGAGCCTCCGGGATGCTGGCATTGGTATCCATGCTCAGGGCTAGCCCCGTCTCTTCTCTAACTCTCTCATATAGGACTCTCAGGGCGCGTAGCTGGAGGGTGGGCTCACCCCCAGTTACGTGGAAGTAGTCGATGAAGGGCGCTGCCTCAGCCACGCGTTCCACCACCTCGTCTACTCTAACCTTCCTCTTTTCCAGGCCCCGCGCAACCCTACTGTTATTACACCAGGGACACTTGAAGTTACAGTACGAGAGCCAGAGGGTGAACGACACGCTACCTATGACGTCGACTAGGCTGAGTTCTTTCCACCCAGCTACGTATAGCCTTACCTCTCTCCCTGAGGTCGGCAGCGCTAAACCACCTCTAAGCATTATGGCTAAGATCACATTTTTTACGTGTTCTTATTATCTCACATGGTGAATATCTTGAAGCTTAGGGGTAGGTTCTTCATATTGATGTACTACCTGAGGAGGGTGAAGCTCGCCGCTACGTATCTAGCGGTGCTATACGCGCTCTTAATAGCGTTAATCGCCTTCTCGGGTAGAATACCTTCCCTCTCCGCAATAGTCTCCTACCTCACGTTTTCCGTTCAACCACAGAACGAGGTGGAGGCCCTCGCCACGCTGGTCTCAATGCTCATAAACATGGCCCCAGTTCTGGGGATCTTCGAGATAAAAGCCATATCGCCTGAGGAGAAGGCCCTGCTAAAAGCTGAGCACATGTCCGACCACGTAGTAATTGTGGGTTACGGCCACCTCGGTTCAAGGGTTTGCAAGGCTATGGAGAGGGCTGGCATACCCTTTGTACTAATAGTGAGGCCCGAAGACGCAGTGAGGAAAGAGGAGGTCAGGGAGATGATAAGGAGAGGTCTCCCGGTAGTACTGGGCGACGCGACCCAGGAGTCCACCCTGAGGAAGGCCAGCATAGAGAGAGCAGTGGCACTGGTAATCACGGTTAACAACGACACGGTGAACCTGATAGCGTCGGAGAAGGCGAAGAAAATGAACCCGAACCTACGCGTAATAACTAGGATATACAACGAAGACTTGGCAGAAATAGCGCTCAGAAGCGGCTTCGCGGACGAGGCTTTCAGTACGACGAAACTAGTCTACGCCTTATTTGCAGCCGCTTGTCTCTTCGACGTAGTACCCCTCCCTGGGCTTGTGTCAATGAAAGTACACAAGGGGGCGCCGATAATCGGCAGTAAAGTCATCGACGTAGAGGAGAAAACCGGTATCGTTGTTTTAGCTGTCATGAAGCCAGATGGCCGCTTAGAAAGAGGGAGCAACGTAGTGATAGAGGAGGGAGACACGATAATCTCGGTGGTAAAGCCGGGAAAACTCAGGGCACTTTCAGGACTACTATAGAAGAAGGGTAAAGGGGGATTATAGGGCGTAGTGTACCCTGAGATTAAACTCGGCCTTTTTGCCGGGGTTCCAGTTCCTCACAGGCCTGTAGTAGCCGACTATCCTGCTCCAAACGTCTACTTCATTGCCGCATCTAGCGCACTTCTCGTGTATCCCCACTACGCTCCAACCGCACTTCCTACATACGGAGATGGTCGGGGTTATCGAGAAGTAGACCACCTTAGTGTTCTCCGCTATCCTCCTAACCAGCTTCTTCAGGGCCTCGGGGTCGGGACTCTCCTCCAGAAACAGGTGCATCATGACCCCTCCGGTGAACTCCTGCTGGACTTCGCCCTCCCACAGCGCCCTCTTGAATATGGGCACGTCCGCGTAGTAGGGCACCACGCTGTTACTGTAGAACTGGGCCACGCCGTCGCTGGGTATGAGTATCTCCCCCCTCCTCAGCTCCTCCTTGAACATCTTAGAGTCCAGCCTAGCTAGCCTGTAACCGGTGGACTCGCCCGGTATCTCCTCCACGTTGTACAGGCACCCGTCGAGTTCCTCGCACTCCTCCGCGTACTCCCTTATCATCCTCACCATGCGCTTCTCCACCTCCACCGCCCTCCTCATGTCGGACTCGGACCCCTCGAACCAGAGCCTCGGCTCGCCTAGGAAGTTGGCGGCTGCCTCCGGTAGACCTATCACGCCGAAAGTGTTGAAGTGGTGCCTGAAGTGGCCTAGGTACACCTTGGTTATCGGCATGAACCCCATCTT
>Ga0190367_1000587_pt1 | contig 25393 bp, 53 predicted proteins | sample 4872181011_MG_FD_171838 | JGI IMG/M metagenome (GOLD analysis project Ga0190367, IMG submission 171838) | Hydrothermal vent microbial mat bacterial communities from Southern Trench, Guaymas Basin, Mexico - 4872-18-10-11_MG | ecosystem: Environmental > Aquatic > Marine > Hydrothermal vents >...
TCTGGAGTACAATAACACATGTGACTGGATAACAAATCAGCTAAGCAAACTGAAGCCAGAGGTTACTTCTGTCATCATAGCACATGAACGCATTAAGGACTGGGAGAGCCAGCAGGCTATCCCACGCTTTAACCCAATAGCTCTCAGGAACGTTGATATACAGCTAAGGATGGTGATGGAGAACGGTAAACGCAAGCTACAGTTTACCTTTGCCAGAACGGTGAAGGTTGATAACATAACAACCGACTACGAGGTGATGTGATATGGAGCTGAAGATGGACGGTTTTGATGAGAAGGAGGTTAAGGGCTACATTAAGGCACTGGAGAAGCTGGTGAAGGAGATAGACAAGACAGCGGAGAAGGCAGTGAAAAAGAGAATGAACAAGGACAACATGGAATCTTACTTAGTTGGACTACTGACAGCCAAGACATCACTTATCATATACGCCATACACTACCTAACATTCCAGTATGTGGTGACATTGAAGGAAATAAAGGAAGAGCTGGAGGGGGGTGATGATGAAGACTAAGAGCTTCACAACAATAAGGATAAGCTTAGAGACCAAGGAGAAGATGCTGCTGCTCAGAGCCATACTTGAGAGGAAACAGAGACGAACACTGCTTTACGATGACGTCGTTAGTTATGCAATAGAAAGAGCACTTGAGAGGGAGGATGACGATGACTAACTACCACGAGGTTAAGAAGATACTGGACAAAGAGCAGATAAACAGTGAGGACTTCATGCAGATATATGAGTTCATAACAAGGAAGCTGAAGACAATCAAGGAGAGCATCAAAAACAGGGAAGTCATGGGGCTGATGATGTTCAAGGTGAAGGAAGACATAGATATGGTTGCTGATATCATCAACGAGCTTGAGCTTAACAGGAACAAACTGACACAAGTGGTAGAGAAGAACATAGACGACTACTTGACCGCATTTAGGAAACATCTTGAGGAGGTGAAGGAGTTATGGCAGGATGGATTAAGATAAAGAACCTGTACATCAACACAGAGCTGCTTAAGAGCATAGTGGTTTACAACGTCAAGAAAGAGGACGGAACAGAGAGAGCAATGCTATTGATACACACAGACACACATAATATGCCAGTGAGGTGTAAAGAAGGAGTGACAGCAGAGCATATGGAGAAAGTGATTGAAAAGTCTCTCATTAAACTATCGAGAGAAGACAGCAGTCTGATTGATTTAAGCGATTACATAGAGTGACTGGCTTCTTCTTTTCTTTTTATTTTTCCAAATCTGCTTAATTAACATGGTGTTGAGTTGCTGGCTGTGTGGAAAACAAATCTACACTAACAGCTACTACACAAAATATATCTGGAAGGACGGTAAAGTTCACAAGAGGGTAACACTGCACTGGGAGTGTGTCATTAAGCTACTGAACAAGTACAACACAACTGTGGTGACGCTTGATATATTGAAGAAGGAGGGGGTGATATGAGGGAGAGGTATGAGGAGCACATAAGGAACATGAAAGAGTTTGCTGCGAGGAGTTACAAAATCATAAAGGAGTTCGATGACATGGATTTACCAGAGCACGAGAGGGAGATAGTTAAAGGAATTCTGTATGAGCAGAGGAGGGAGTACTTGAGGGAAAAGGCTACAGAGCTTATGGACATCATATACACTATGGTCAGAGAGGAATAAAGGCTCATAGACGCAAGTTTTGAGGTCTGGAAGTATCAAACCATTAGGGTGGAGATAAACTGCTCTCTACGGCCAAATATGGCGCTCTCAGATGCGTTATATTTGCACTGTGGTGATGAGGCTTAGCCGCTCCTGAGCCATAGGCGATGATGAACGCTACAAGAGCTGAAGATGATTAGGCTGGACTAAACTGAGCATGTGCTATGATGAAGGGTCGATATGATGACTACAAAATATACACCGCAGAATATATTTTCAGGACTATATGTTACATCACGGAAGAGCTTATTAACTCTGAACGCAATATTATTACTCACAACTTCTCGGGTGATTGTATGCGCTTGAGATGGTGTGGATGGGGTAACAGATTATGTGGTATGATTGATATCTGTCCGCTGTTTAAGCCTGTGGATGAAGAAAAAGAGGAAGGAGGTGGTGACGGTGAGTGAGATTCTTGATACGTTAATTGAGGAACAGGAAGCTTTAAATAATCAACGATTGGACGGTGATACTGCTTCTGGTGTGGGAGTTAAGGAGGAAAGTTCTGATACAGAGTCTCCCCATGGTGACGCTAAATCGGTGAGTAATGACGAAAAAAAGCCCAAAATGACGTTTTCTGATATTCAGGATGAAGTGGAGTTGGAAGTGAGAGAAATCATGCACGGCATAGGACACCTGCACTACAGACTTGCTAAGTTCTTATACGAGAAATCAGAGCTGCTGGATGACAGAGAGAGAGCGAAGATGTACAGATGGATAAGCGAGTACACTGGCTTCAGTGTTGGTACTCTCAAGAACATCGTTTATGTATATCGAAAGCTGTGCAAGTTCATAAGCTTCTATGCGCTTAAGGGCTTCACAAAATGGAAGCTGTTTCAGATAGCTTACTACATGAGCAAGAAAACCGATAGAATGGAGGATGTGATGCGTGATATATACAAGCGCATAATGACTGATAGAAACATGCTACAGTGGTTTGAATACGCAAATTACAAGGACATAGTGAAGTGGGTTAGGGAGGACTACAAGGAGTACATAAAGTACTATCCGAAGACGCAGGTTATATTCACGTGTGCGTGCTGTAATGCTCAGCTACCTCACGAAACAAGAGGAGAGACATGGGACTTGATACCACTTCATTATGACTGCTTCGATATTCTGAAGGATAGCAATCCTTCTAAGGTTGGTAAGCTGCTTAAGAATCACAGGGAGGTAGTGCAGAGTGAAGAATACAGGGTTATGAAGGCTCAGATAGCTGAGCTTCAGGAAATAAAGGAGAGGCTCGTTGAGGAGTTAATAGTGCTGAGGAGGAACTATGAGAAGCTGAAAAAGGAATATGACAGGCTTAAAAGGGAGAACAGATGGCTTAAGCACAGATATGAGGAGTGCATGAAGAAGGCTCAGTGATATTTATAAGCAAGGGCAATTAATTAACATGGGGGTGTGGAGGCTTATCAAGAAGATGGTGTGTTCTGACTACATCAGATGGACGGAGTTCTACAGGGACTGCTGTGAAGACCTTGAGGCTAAGTACTCTTCAATGGTAGGCAAGTATGCAAACCTATGCAGACAGTATAAGATTCTGATGGACAAGTACAATGAGCTTCTCAACAAGTACGACGCCCTTCTTGAGGCAATATTTGGCAGTGATGCAGCTCCACCAGAATGGCTAGATACACGCTTCTTAGGATACCAGCCTAAAAGGGAAATATCAAGACCAGACGGTAAGATAGACACGGTGGTTATAGACCCGAAGGACTTGTATGTGCCCACTCCTACCCTTGTGGATATTGTTCTTAACAACGGATGGTTACAGATGGAATATCACAGGAAGCTGAGGGAGATATGGAAGTTCGTTATTCTCAACATAAGCTACCAGTACGACAGGTATGAGGACTGGAGACATCCTGTGGTGACGCTTAATTACGGCAAAGGTGATTGTGAGGACAGCACCATTCTGTTCGTTACACTATGCAGGATAGCAGGAATACAAGCTAATAAAGTATTCAACGCATGCGGTTATTACTACACATCGAGAGGAGAGAGGATAGGACACAGCTTCCCTGTGGTGTGGCATGATGACGGCAAGTGGTATGTCTATGAGACCACGCTTAATGTAGTGCCAGAGAAACCAGTTAGGCTGTTGGGTTCTCCTTACAGTGTTGATTTCGGAGCTCATAACTGGAAGTTCATGGGTAGGGTTAAGGATAAGTACAGACAAGAAGATGGAAAGGTGCAGTTCTGATGAGGGTGAAGGAGAATAAGAGGAAGGAGGAGAGGAAGATTAAGGAGATAGCGAAGTTCTGGGAAAGGTTTATTAAGGGTGAGGGGAAAAGGTAAATTATGCCAGTGAGTTTGACTCCTCGTGGTACTGGAAGACCAGACTACAGTCAGCAGGTAAGCAAGGTTGCTCTCTCATCTCCAGAGATAAATCAGTATGGCTACTGGGCATCAGTGGATCTTACACTAACTGCTGGAGAGGAGTATTCATTCATAATAGAGAAAATGTTCTTAGACCAGTATGATTATGTGCCAGAAGGGTACAGGTTCTTGCTTGATCATGTTGAGTTCACAGCAGACAGCAATGTTCTTATGGAGGCTGTCGTTGGAAGACAAGATACATCTTTAACTGTATACGCTCTCGGTTACAGCTGGGGATATCAGCGTGTGCTCATAGAGCCCAGGCGTGCTTATGTGTTCATACCGAACACGAGACCAGTCTTCATAATTGCCAACTACGGTGATGTTGATATCAACGTTCACACAAATGTTTTCGGAGCACTCGAAAAGGTGGGATGATGAAGGCGAGAGTATCGATTGTTATGGGAGATAGGGAAGTGAACTGGGAGACAAATGTGGTTGTGATCGAGAAGAAAAAGGTAGAGCGTAAGTGAGGTGTGATCCATGCCCGAGAGCAGACCAAAGATATCGCTTACATCAGCTCCAGAAATAACCATAGGAGATATAAACGACATCACAGGAACGATAGCTGACAAGGACAGGTTCGTTCTTGATACCTCTGGCAATAGAATAGACCCAGCTACTGAAGGTACTCTCAGCTCAATAAACGGTAAGATAGTGAAGGTGGATACCGACAATGTGAAGGTTATATCTGAGGTTGCTTACGATTCTGCGAATGACAGAAAGAAGGTGAGCATAGAGAACGATACTGTTGGTCTTGCTAAGGAAACCACTCTCAGCTCGATAGATGGAAAGATAGTCAGGTGCGATACAGATAGCGTAACCATAGTGTCAGAACCAGCTTATGATTCTGCGAATGACCTTAAGAAGGTCAGCATACAGGCTGATGGTGTTGGATTGGCAACTGAGAGCACGCTTTCATCCATTAACACGAAGATAACGAAGTGTGATACGGATAATGTGACAATCATATCCCTACCATCGGTAACAATAGGAACTGATAATGTAGGTCTGGCTAAGGAGAGCACACTATCTTCAATCAACAGCAAGATAACGAAGTGCGATACCGATAATGTTACTGTGGTTTCTGAAGTGGCGTATGACTCCACCAATGACTGGAAGAAAATCAGCATAGTTAATGACGCTGTTGGTCTGGCTACTGAATCAACCCTAAGCTCGATAGACAGCAAGATAACCGCATGTGATACAGGTAATGTTACGGTTACTTCTCTTCCAGCAATTACTATAGGCACAGACAATGTGGGTCTGGCTAAGGATTCAACCCTTAACACTCTTATAAACAACCAGAACAAGGTCATAACACAACTTGCAAGTTCTGTAACGGTTACGGCTGGTTCATCAGTTACTTATGACCACACAATTCCAGACAATCACACGGGAGCTGTTATAACCATCAGAGTAACCTATGATGCTTCTGCAACAGCAGGAGCTACAATCAAAACATACTACTCTCAGGACGGTACTAACTTCGACACAGAAGCTGTGGATTCTGTTGATTTGTCATTCACTGCTGGAGCTACGATACAGCAGAGCATAATAGTTGCATGCCCATGTAACACTTTAAGGATAGATGTTATTAACAACGACTCCTCTTATGACCTCACTATTGACAACCTGTGGATAGTCACCATGCCATAAAACCAAACACTTTAAATATACCCTGAGCTTATTTCTCAATATGGACGGAGATAGTGTGATACTTCTTGGAGGTTTTATCACAACGTGGGTTCAGATAGCCATGTTATATGCAAAGGTGAGCAGAATAGAGGGAGAGATGAAGGGTCTTAATTCCTGTGTGTGCAATCTTAACAAGAGATTAAATCACGAGACTGAAAGGATAGATAACCTTTATAAGAAGCTTTAACCAAACTCATTCTCATGCTGGTGGGAATGGACGCATTCCTCGTAGGGGTTCTTGCGGGTATAGCGTATGCGCTGTCTGGCTACCTGAAGAGCATGAAAGCAGAAAAGTTCGATGCAATAAAGTTCTCAAGGACAGTGATTATCGGTATAGTGGCAGGGCTGTATGCAGCGTACAAGGGAATGGACATTTGCGATGCCTATGGCTTTGTGATGGCTTCAGGTGCGGTGGCTTACATAGAGAACATACTGAAGTTCGTGTACAGGCACATCGAGAAGTAGCTGAGAGGCTCATATTTTGCTTGTAAGCTCAATTTTGATAGCGAGTAGTATCCAAGTACTTCTGAGGCTAAAAACTTGCCTCTGTGAGCGTTTATCTGGCTCTCAGCATTAACTATTTAAGGGAGCTGTCCTATTGGATTAATCATGATGAGGGAGTACGGTAAGGTTGTTAGCAGACAGATAGATTTGAGCAGGGATGTGCCAGCAGCTACTGGACTTACAAAGGAGGACAACTACAAGAAGCTGAATATAGATGGAAGGATAACACAGATAGTGCTTCACTTCCCTGCTGGATGTAACGGCTTGGTGTGGGTCAAGGTTGGAGTTAATGAGCACGAATTAACTGACTGGATAGCTCTTGATGACACCACACAGAACTTCAACGCTAATTTCTTCGTCAAGAGAGGAGACAGATTGTGGGCTGAGATAAGGAACTACGACTCAACTTATTCTCACAGAATAGGAGTGGTTGTAACCGTTCTATCGCCTATTTGAAGGATACAGTGAAGTGGACTATGTTGCTCGCTCCTACAAAGTAATATCTCAGGTGCTCTAAATCTGGCTGTGATAGAAGCAGTACCCATGTTCTCCATTTACCCCTGTGATGTATGCAATCCCACTTAACATAAAAGCTAACCTTCTCCTCATCGTAAGGGTTTAACTTAACCTCCTTGGGAGAATTGATTGTGTAAAGCGTTTCGGTATCCTCATGGTAAGCCATGCAGTAAGCATACACTTTAAACGGCACATTGTATGGGTTGTATATGGTGGCGTCTATGTCATGAGGTCTCATGCAGCTCCAGTCTTCCCCTTCCACAGGGTCTGTGACTGTGACTTTCAACTCATGAACTCCAGGAGATGGCGGTATGTATTCCTCCTCCTCGGGAGGCTTAACGAGTATCTGATAAGCACCGTAACCCATCACACCTATACCAACAGCCTTACCAACCTTTCTGTAGTCCTCTGGCAGCAAGTCAGAAGCATAAACGATACCAGCGCCTATCAGAACGTATGGAAGTCCCTTAAGCCTGCCAGTAAGGTTTCCGAAAACCATGATATTTAAAAGGGAGCTAAGTGGTATAAAAAATTATGGCAGTGAATAAGAAGATAGGTCAGGACGCAACTATCAATGTGAAGGTCAAATACACAGGCAACGTTAGGAAGACACTCTACGTTTTCTACTACATGTATGATAAGTGGGCTACATATAAGAACTACCTCGTTGGTGTTAAATCAGCTACATTCGTCCCTGGAGAGGAGAAAACAGTCAGTCTTAACACAGAGATACCAGCCTTCTACGCCATAGGAAGGTATGCATGCAACAGCGTTAAGGCTGAGGTATGGGTTGGGGGGACTAAGCTTGATAGTGAATCCAATACCTGCGCTGTTAATGTACTTCCTGGTACAGTGGAGCTATACGGATACATGAAGGAATTTTGCCTGTGTAAAGGGGTGGACACATCAACCAAGCCATGGAAGCCAATTGATAAGACAACCACATTCGGAAAGCATGACAAAATATATGTGTTCATACATGCGTATGATGTTTACTTCCCGAAGGCTTATGATGTGCTGAGAGCTACCGCAACATGTGTGCCAGAAGAAAAAGGATGGATACCAGCAACAACAACCCTTAAATGGTATCCAGATAAGGCTGGACGATACTATGTGTATGGATATATATGGTTCGCTCCACCTTCTGAGGGATGGCCTTCTGATGTGCATATCTGGGCTCAGTTGGACTTCTCCACACCCGTAAGGGCTCACTGGAAAGCAAAAATAACTGATTAAGAAACAGTGACACTAACAATTTCTGCTGCTACTTTCTCAGCTACAGTGAATTTTGCAGATGCAGAGGCAAGCTTTGTACCCCCAACCCTATCCTTCCACACAGAAACAGTAACGGTATGCTCCCCAGCCATAAGATTCGAGTCATCAAACTTCCATCCGACAGTACCCTCCTGACCTGGGCTCAGAAGTAATGGCGTCCCCTCTATTTCTTGACCGCCATCTATATTCATAGATGTGTAGAAAGTCCATTGCACGTTACCTATGTTTTTGATTCTCGCCGTCACAGACCTCTCAGCCATGAAGATTTTTATAAACACAACCCCTATTTAAATCTATGGCGAAAGACAAAATGGAGGACATACTGCCCTTAGTTGCTGCTGGAGCCCTTCTTTACGTGGCGAAGAAGAGAGAGGAAGAGGCACCTCCAGAGGAGCGTATCTCTGCGGAGGTAGTGGAAATAACGGTGAGCTGATGAAAAGCATAGACCGACATATTAAGGAAATGAGAGGGTATGTTGAGGATTTGAAGTGGTACTACAGGCATGAGATTCTCAGGGAGCTTGTGCCTTACGTTAATGTGGATGTCAGGCAGAAGATAGGGAAGAAGATAGATGAGATGGTTGATGATATTGTTAACCACGCTATCTACAGGCTGAGGGAGGTTGAGGAGGAGTACGGGCTGTTTTCTGATGAGTGAAAGGTTTATTAAGCACCAGAATTAATGGTGTAGTATGGGGTGGGTAACAGCTTACGTTCTGGCTAAGAAGTATGTAGACCAAAATGCAGCGACAATACCGATAACTACAGAACAGATAGCTGATGGTGCTGTAACATACGAGAAGATAGCAGATAACGCTGTTTATAACTCAATATACGGAAACAAACTTAACACATCGCCTGGATATTTCTATTCAACAAACACATCTGAGATTTACTATGCTAATGATAGTTTCGAATCAACAAATAGCACCACACCTGTATTAATGAAAAATATCAAGTTTCCATCCAATTTTCCGAACAATACCACTGTTCGTGTTTATTTTGAATTTAAATCAGAACAATTCCCTTATAGGGCTACTGTGGAGTTAAGAGTATTTGACGGCAGTTCAGAATCTACAATCGGTAGCTGGTCTGCTTATGATTCGTGGAAAGTCGTTCAAGTAGACGCACAAGTTTCTGCAAATTATGAACTTCGACTGTACGGATATATAAGCGAGTCGTATAGTTATTGTGACGTTCAAAACTTCAGAATACTCGGAAAGGGCAGATTTGTTGCCACAGTAACTGAGAAAAAATATAACCTCACAAGCTCCACATAACCATCACCTTTAAATACCCCTCCTTCTAATGTCAAATCATGGCAAGGATAAGCAGCAGGGAGTACGAGCTTTCCATATCTTCACTTTACCCGTCATTAAGCACGGAGTCAAGGACAATCATAGAGAGGTACGAGAAGGATATTCTATCAAGCCTGCCAGATATAGATAAGATTGAGCAGAACATAGTTGATGAGAACAAGGCAATGACAAGGAGCGCTATGTCTTACTGGAGAACTGCAGAGAGCATAAGGATGGCTCTTTCTAAGCTACTTCATGAGAGGAAGATAAGGGAAGAGGACTATGAGAGTACTGTGCGTGCTATGAACGAGCTATCAAGGGCTGCTGATGACTGGCTCGATTTTGCCAAGGATAAGGCTATTGAGGCTCACACGATAGAGAACTACGGTCTTAAGGCTCACAGCAAGTCTCTTATCGAGGAGCACATTCTACCGCTGATAGTCAGCTTCGTCGGAATTTACCTGCTTCTCAAGAAGTGGAAGGGTTAATTTCTGTGCTGCATATCGATTCTAAAAGAAAGCCATTTTGAGCTTATTTTTGAGATTACTAAGAGGATTAGCGTCACCATGGGGAGACTCACAGGTACTTTGATAAGAGATATATTCCGGTTGCCAAGCCAAATACAAGACCGTAAGGTGATGGCACTCCGTACCTTCTCTTGCCAGAGATAATATCACAGTTAAGCGCATGCAGTATTCTTCCTATTGGTGTAGCTACTGCCACATGCTCACTACCTGCAAACAGTAACCCCACTGCCCTGTTTCTATCATCAAGAACAAGACTTCCAGAATCTCCTCCCTCAGCAAACGGCTGTACTATCAGCATCTGATTCCTGAATATTGCAGTCTTACCGTCATAACCCTCTACTTTAATGGTGGCATTCGTATCCATAACGTAGCTTTCAGTCACTCCTGTAGTCCTACCAGCCTTCTTAACACGCATATCCTTCTTAGGAGCTGCTATCCCTGTAATGAACCCAATCTGCGGTATCTCAGTCCTGTAATCCGTCTCTATTGTAGCAAGAGCAACATCCATGTCGTTGTAGTAAGGCGCATACTTTATCTCCACATACTTATCAAGGTAGCCAATTTCATCCCTTCCTAATCTTCCGAAGTCTATAGTACCGGGCTGAAGAATAGGGTCTCCATACTTACCAGCATTAGAAGCAGCTATCACGTGATTGTTACTCATGAGCTTGACCTTGCCATCCTCCCTGTCATAAACGAAGCATCCAATAGTCCCTGCCGTTACTTTAGGATGGCTGACAGAATACGCTGGCAGTACAGGTCTAACTCTGTTGGTGAATGCAGCCAACACCCTTACCCTTCCTATGACCTTAACCTCTACAGGAACTCCTGCTATGTACTTAGGTATGCGCTTTGCATCCTCTATGCTCTCAACGTAAACCTTAACTGGAGAACCAACACTAACCCCCACTATTCCGGGCTTGGTTATTATCTGCTCCTCAAGAATCTCCTTGACTTCCTTAGGGCTCACTTCCATAATGAATTAATGCCATCCACGTTATAAAGTTGTTACCCCACCAACCACCTTGGGTATAACAGGAAAGCCATGGTACACGTACGGCAGAATTGCTTTCACCCTCTCGTCCTCTATGTAAACGATGATAGCCCTTCCATCAGTGCTCACTCCTACTACTCCACTCCTCCTAAGGTATTCCTTACGGAACATATCCACAGCTTCCTGTATCGTCACCATGAGTAATAATTGCATGCAAACCCATATAAGCGTATCTGAGAAGCGTATATTTGGCCGTAGAGACAAGTTTAGAAGCTCGGTAATACCTTGATACTTCTCAAGCCTTAAAATGCCCTCAGAAGCCGTTTATTTTGATAACAGCCATATCGTAGCAGCAGTACCCAGCACCACAGCCGACCTTTCCCCCTTCGTAAATCCGTGATAGTACTCGGCATCTATCTTGATGGCATCTCTGAACAAATCAGCCACATCCGTTCTGTTGCCCGCCTGCCTTACGCCTTCTGGGTAGTCAGCACACCTCTCAAGAAACACATCTCTTCTGACGATTAAACCGTGCTCATGGACATTGAATATCAAATCACCAAAACCTCCAATCCTCCTTGCAGCGAGAACGGGATATGTGGCTTCCCTTATGCACTTCTTAACCTTCAGAATGTAATCCTTAGGGTAAACAGCATCGGCATCCATCTGAACAATCCACTCGTTGCTTGCAGCTTTTGCTCCAGCTATCCTCGCATGTCCTATGGTCTCCCCTCCAGTAACCACAATAACTTCATCGTTTTCGCAGACATAAACTGGATTAAATACTTCACCCTCCTTGTAAGGGATTACGCATGTGACTGCTGGCTCTGTGTGCGGGTGAGTTCTGTATATCGGGTAGTTCATGGTACACACCAGCATGCTATATCTCTTCCTCCCACCAGATGATTCTTATCGACATGTCTGTTGAGGATGCAGATTTGTTCGTGAACCTTACAAGTATGCTGTCTCCCTCGTTTATTATAACACTCTCCCCCACCTCTGAAGCTCCACCAACAGCCCTTATTCTGCTACCTCCAGGAACCACGGTCTCATGCACAAGCGTTCCTCCCGAATAAGCCCCTCCGTACTCAGCATGGACAACCGATGTGTTTGTGCTTGCGGTGTTAAGATTCACAGGATTTATCTGCGCACCTGCTGTGCTTACAGTTGCGTTTCTGTATATGTCAACCCATCCCTGAGCAAAGCTGATTATCTCAACCATTATGATGTAGACACGCTTACCAGAGCCAGACTGGTTTAGAAAGTACATATCAGCAGAGGCATCAGCAGTAATACCTTCGAACCTTTTTGATATTGAGAATGCCTGTCCTTCGTAAATCTTCTTGAAGAATCTGGGGTTGACCATTACCGTTCCGTCAATGAACTGAAGAATCTGGTTGGGTATCTTTGATGAGAACTCCATCAATGTCTTTTCCTGTGCGGGTATCTGTTCCGTTAATCTAACCTTCAATTCTTCCTCTTTAGCCTCAGCTATGGATTCAGCCATGTTCAACCCCTTCTGCTAAGCATCACAATAGCTACAATAGCCACAAGCGCTATCATACCGAAGATGAGAAGAGGAGTCCTGTCCTCTACAGCATACCTAACTACAGGAATTTCCTTTGTTTCCTCTGTGGTGACGCTAAGTATCTGCTCTGGATAGGCTCTCAACGGCATAGTTTTTAATTGGAGACTGCCATTAAAAATATCATGGCTAAGTGCAGCAGGTGTGGTAAGGAGCTTAAGGAAGGAGAGGGTGTGGTGTTCTCTGATAAGGCTTACTGTAAGGAGTGCTACGATGTGGCTAAAGACATCAAAGAGCTGATAACAAGGATAATGGAGCTTAAGCTGGTGGTTGGTAGGATAAAGAGCAGAGAGTACAGGAATCTTCTCATCCATGAGCTTGAGGATGCTGTCAGGGAGCTGAACGATGTTCTTGATACCCTCAACAAGATTAAGGTAGCCTCACGTAAATAGTCCTGAGAGCCAAATAAACGGCTGTAGAGAGCATTTTAGAGCTTCTGTAAGGGTCAGATACTACTGGCACACAAAACCTTGCTCAGAATTGATTTATTTGCGTGAGAGCTTATGTCTATTAAGTAGCCATCAAGTAAGAATTCCATGGCATGGTCTGTTGTGTCCTCATTAACAGCCCAAACTTCTACAGAGCTGAATGCCACAAAAGGAGGGTCTATGTCTATAGGCTGGTTAACAGGAGCTATCTGCCTTCTTATCTTCGGTTCAAAAACATCCAGATGGTCTATCTTGAAGATGTAGTAGGTGTTGGCATACCATGAGTTTCCTATGCGGTTTATGAAGAGAATGTAGCGCTTAGGCACTTTGATATCGAACATCTTAACCTTAGCACCTGCAGATACTACAGCATACTGGTATGGCTTGGTTAGCATGGCTAAAGGTACTGACCTCATAAAAAGAAAAAGGGGAAAGGAGCTTTATTAAACCATGCTGTATCCTGCAACTGGTACTGTCTTGTAGGTCTCTGGTATCCTTGGAAGCTTTGTAAGGTAGTACTTCCATCCGAAGAACTTTATTCTGCTGTTGGATAGCGCTCCTCCTGATATGTTCTTGACCTTAACATGTGGTACATCATCTTCAAACACATAGAACTCAGTGAACTGGCTTAGCCTTGTGAAGTCTATGTTCTGGAAGGTCTGGTCTATCTGACCAACCGTGTTCTTGATGACGAATCTTCCTGCACCGAATGGCTGTCTGAACTCTGTAATTGCCACGTTATCAACGAAGTACATTCTGTACTGTCCAAGTTGCATGTCATCAAGCTCAAGCTCTGTAAGCTTGGTGCTGTCGGTTTCCTCATCTGCATCAAGAGCACCGAAGTCTTTTGTAATCACTGGTATCTGCTCTACAAACTCAACCCTGTAGGCTTCCTTGGTAGGCAACAGAAGGATATTCTCTCCTGGATAAGCTACAGGTTCAAACTCCGTAGCAAATGCCTTACCCATAGCTACATCACCTCCACCCTCGCTCTAAAGTGATTTATGCTTTTCTGTGCTTAATAAAGTTATGGCTCTGTCTGAATGGAAGAAGAAGCAGTTAGCACGTTCTTACTTCAAGCAGCTAAAGGCAGGATTCATTACCTATGAGCAGTATGTTGAAAAAATGAAAAAACTGAGAAACAGTTAGCGTTCTACCCTTCCTGTTACGTCTGCAGAAACAGTAGCTGAAGTGCTTGACTGGTCTGATGCTGCTTCTAAGGTTATTCCAGTGCAGTCATCCCTCGCTATTGGCATCTTAATAGTCTGTGTTCCGTCTGCTGTGAAGCTAACCGTACTTTCCTTACTTCCACCCTTATAGTTGAATGTTGCCTTAACGGTTACTGTCTCACCTGAAGCTATACCGCTTGCAGTCACGGATATTTCGGTTGTGTTATCAAAGTACCTTTTCCCTGTGGTGACGCTAATAGATGTTGCAGTTCCGTAAGAGCCACTAGTACCTACCTCTACAGAATTACCCGTAGAGCTATACAGCACAGGCATTAAGCATCACCTCCGATTTTGTTGTTATTTCATAAAAAGAAAAGAAAAATGGCGAGTAATCGCTGAAAGACGCCGTTATTCCGCCCCAATCATAGTTTTCCCCTTGGGCTCCGCTACAAATCCCAGCAATACGAGCTTTTTATCTCCTGAAGTTGGTGCTTCAATGTCCACGTTAAGCACTTCATTCGGCTTGAATATCACTGGCTCTTCGAAGTACACCGTTGCGTCTTCCTCAGTTAGAGCCTTCTCAATCTGGAACACTGCCTTGACCTTAGCCTCACCAAGCCTGAACCTAACCTGTGTAACGTCGTTGTTGTCAAGGTTTCTCACACCGTAGAACACTATAGCAGTGTCGTCGCTTAGGGTCTTGCTGATAACACCTTCATTCATACCAGTAGAAGACAGTGTCAGTTTCCATGCATTGTCAGTACCTGAAAGCCCAAGGTCATCCTCTGGCAGTATATCTCTTACAATCACATCTGCGTATCCCTTAGCCCTAACAGCAGCAGCCACGATAGACTTAAGGGTCTCTTCAAGAGCCCTTACCTCTTCAGGCTTCAGCTTAGTAACAGACGCCATACTCACATCACCCCCTTATGGTTTTTCTACTTATCATGGTGTCCCCATCCTATATTAATTTTGGTGTCCCTAATTATAACACATGGCTCGTAACTGGATACTGAAGATTAAGTGCAGGCTGGAAGTGTACCACATGTTCAGAACAGAGTGGGAGCTCTACAAGCAGAAGTACCCACATGCCTACATGGATAACTTCCTTGAGGACATGATAAGGGCTTGGAGAATCTACAAGAACAAGATGCCTAAGGTTGCTTAAATCACCCTTCTTCGTCATCCATAACATCAGCAAAAGCTTCTCTTATCACCCTTTCTGCAAAATCAAGACCGCTTAACTCTCCACCAACAATGGCAAACTTGCCTACGTCCTTATCACCTTTAAGCATACAATGTAACTCCATGGCAGCAAGCATCATTCTCTTCTGATTGATAATGTTTAAAGCCCACTTCACAGCAGATTTAACGGCATTAGATGTGAACACACAAACCGGGTCTTCTGTGACTGCCTCCTTATCCTCATAAAGCTCTGAGAAGTAAGTCCACAGCTTCTTGTTTTTGAGAGGGTCTGCTATCATTCCACCAACCTCCACATCCTTGTGTAGCCTACGCCACCTCTAAACTTCTCCTTCTTCTCCTCAATCACACCATCCGCTTTTAACTGGTAAAGATACATCAGAGCAGTGCTCCATGCCACTCCTATGTTATTGGCTATCTCCTTTGTAGAAGCCCAATCCTTCTTCTTCCCAAGGTATCGGATTATGGCTGTGCTTATCTTCATCGGCATATTAAGATATTTGGAGAAGGAGCTATATATTGATTTCCATACTGCGAGCTATACTTTCCACTAAATAAAAAGAAAAGGGGAAGTTGCCGTTTACGCAAGCTTTATTGCTGGAGCTGCTCTAACCTCAGCAGGAACAGCCTTAGGAGCTGCTGTGTATTCCTTTATCATCTTGACTATTCCAGATGCAAGAACGTTCGTTGAAGCAACCATGCCTATTGTCCTTGCATCACCGCTGAGGAATCTGTCACTGACGAAAACACCTGCAATCCCTGCTATAACCTCTCCTGAAAGCCCTGCTATTGTTGGCACTCTGGGAACAATGTATTCATCCACTGCCTGACCAGCAACCTGTCCAGCTACAAGTGTCAAAACCTCTCTCCAGTTCACCATTTACACCACCTCGTTTATGCTCTAAGCATAGCCGCAAGCTCTTCTGCAGTTCTCAGTGTTCTCCTTGCCTTGCTTGGGTAAGCCTCCTTGCTCATTGCATCAGGTGCTTTCCATCCCTTCATCTCCGTTCTCACGTAGTAAGCGATAACTGGAAGTCCATCCTTGAATCCTTTTTCACCCTTGTGAGCTTTTGCTATTTCAGCCAGTCTAAGCCTTGCCTCAATCTGTCCCTTGTGTGGTCTCACTGCAGTGTAAGGCTGGTTTCTTATGTAGCTGGGTTTCTTAGACCAAGGCACTGGCTGAGTTACAAGCTGTACACCCATAGCCGATGCCTGAGCCCTGCTCATACCAGCTCCCATAAACAGGGGAGCGAGTGTCTTCAGCAACGCCATAGGCTCTCACCCTTCACCTCTTTTTTCTAATTGATAGGTTACCGTAGCCCCCTTTTAAATCTATCGCTTAGAAAATATATTCTGCACTACACAAATTCGCTATACCTCATCTGGCTCAACACCATATACCTCCTTCATGACCTTCCTGTACACATCCTCAAGCTCCTTAAGAAGCTCCATAGCCTCTGAGATGTCATAGAATTCCATCTGCTCTATATAGCGTGAGTAGTACTTCGTGATTTTGTGCCTTCTTATGACTAATCCGAGCTTTGGTCTGTCTGCCGATGTGTACACCTCTATCTCATACTCTATATCCCCGTTCTTGATAATCCTCTTGTACTTGTGCTCCCAGTACTCCACCTTCTCTACCATATCCCACACTCCCTGTACTTTTTCAGTATCGTGTTGTGTTCCTCCTTTGTGTAAGGAACGAGATATAAGCCACCGCTGTCATCTATGTAGTACCTCATCAGCATCTTTTCGCTCTTGTATATCTTGTACTGCTCAAGTAACCGTTTGTGTTCCCCCATAGTCATGACATCTCCCACTACCTTAGCCTTCTTAATCCTGCTGTACAGCACCTGCAAAAACTCCCTTTCATTCAACTCTATCAGCGCCATACACATAGAAAATTGCTTTTTCACTACTTAAATGCATAGGTTTGAAATTATCAAATCATTGCTTGCAAAACCTCGCTTTTCAAAGCGGGGATACGCAAGGGGAGGTGGGTGGGAAAGTTTTAAATACTTTAAGCTATTAAAAAATAATAAGATGTATCTGACCCAAAAGAACCACATCAGATGCGACAAGAAAACCTACAAAATTCTCAGAATACTCACACGACTCTCCAAGAACCTCTACAACTTTACTCTTTACACCGTGAGGCAGTATTACTTTAATAACGGGAAATATTTGCCTTACGAACAAGCTTACCACTTGGTCAAACATAACGAGAACTATCAACTGCTCCCCTCACAGGTAGCACAGCAAACGATGAAGGTTGTTGATAGAAACATGCGTTCATTTTTCCATGTCCTCAACGAGAGGAAGAAGGGTAATTATAACCGACCAGTATCGATGCCAAAATATTTGCCCAAGGATGACTACTTCGTTTGCATATTCCAGAAAGATATGTTCAAAGTTGTCGGTGATAAGATAAGACTCTCCCTCGGCAGAAACTTTGCTGAGGAGTTTGGAGTCAGGTTTTTAGAGTTCAAGCTCCCACCAACCGTTGTCGGTAAAAAGATTAAGGAGGTGAGAATCCTACCTCGTTGTAAGGGATTGTGGTTTGAGATTGAGTATGTTTACGAAGTTGAGCCAGAAAAAGCGGATTTAGACTACAGCCAGTATTTAGCAATTGACTTGGGATTAGACAACTTCGCCACCTGTGTTTCCACCAGCGGGACTCCCTTCATCATCGAAGGGAGGGGTTTGAAATCTTTCAACCGCTGGTGGAATAAGGTGAAAGCAAAACTACAGTCAATCTATGATAAACAAGGGATAAAGATGGGTAAAAAGATGGCTTGGCTTTTGAGAAAACGTAAGAACGTGATAAATAATTTCATGAATCAAGCGGTGAATTACATCGTAAAATACTGTCTCGCAAACAGAATCGGCAATATCGTAATCGGAGAGCTTAAAGAAATCAAAAACAGAATGAACATGGGTAAAATCAACAACCAGAACTTCCAATACATTCCTTACGGTTTGTTCAAACAAAAACTCAAATCAAAGTGCGAATATTACGGGATAAATTACATCGAAGTTGATGAAGCTTACACATCGCAAACTTGTTCCGTCTGCGGGTACGTGAATAAAAACAACAGAAAACATAGAGGTCTATATGTTTGCAAAAAGTGTGGTAATGTCATGAATGCTGATGTTAATGGTGCTTTAAACATCTTAAAGAAAGTAGCCCCCGAATCCGTAAGGATAGGGGGTAGCGGCGGTGTGACCCCGCCAAGGAGGATAAGGGTCATCCCGTTAAGGGGTGACCAAACTCCTCCTGAAGCTCCGCACTTTAGTGCGGGGTAGGTCACATTTTCACGGATAGAAGTAGCTTCTCTATCTCCTTAACCTGCTCCTCAGTTAATCCCAGCTCCTGCATAGCCAATATCTGCCATTTCTTAAGCTTAGGAGTCCTACCGAACCTCTTACCCCTCATCAGCTCTCCTATGATTAAAGCACGTTCATAAGGATGCAACTTCCCAAACTCCTCCTTAACATAACGGCTTATCTCTCCGAATGCTATTCTCTGCTTAATCTGATACTCCGTCGGATTAAATATCGTATCTGGAGCTTTCCTTATGTACCACTTATCTCCTCTCCTGCAAATTTGATACATAGCTCACAACCTCATTACCACGGAGTATAAAGAACTGTACAGCCTGTTAAGTGTGTTGTAGTCCTCAAGAGTTTTAATAGCACTTGGGCTTAGCCTTGCCTTAACTCTCCTGTAAATCTCCTTGTACTTCTCAAGCAGTTTATTAGCCTCTTCCTTTGTTAGATTCCTCATCTTAACAATCCTATCGAAGTAGCCTCTGATGTAATGCACCTTTAGAGCCTCTGCCTCTTCTCTGTTTATCACACCACTCCTTAGCAGGTTGTTTATGTAGTTTTCAAGCATGAGGTTCACAGCGTCCAACCATGCCTTGTATAAACTCAACATCTTATCCCTTAGCTCAACTCTCCGTCTCATGTCGGCTATTCTCATAGACAAGAGCGATACCTCATCAAATATCCGTTTTGTCTGCTCCAGAATGTTAAACAAGTCCCAATATGTCCCCTCTGGTATCTTCTTTTCCCTAAGTAGTGCATCCAACTTATCTCTGAGAAGGTCAAGGTCATCGGAAACTAAATCCTCTGCATAGTACTCAATCAAAGGTGTTGTTGTGAAGGTTGCTATTACAGGAGCTGGTGGTGTAGGTGGTGCTGCTTTTATCCCTTCTATGAGCGTTAATATCTCATCCCTTAGCTTCTTAATCTCCTCTTGTATTCGCCTTTCTATTGCCCTTACATCTATCGTAATTGGTGGTACTTGCCTTAGCTTCTTAATCTCACTCCTGATTTTCTCAAGCTGTCTTTTGATACTCATTAGCTCGTCTATGTACTCATACCTCCTTGCCTTTGCTAACTCTTCCTCAAGCTCCTTAACTCGTTTCCTCAATTCCTCAAGCTCTTCCATCTCTTCAGATACTGCTGGATACTCTCTTAGGATGAGCTTACCTTCTAACTCTGCCTTTAGTTCAGAATACGATAGTGATGGGTCTAAGCTGTCCATAAGCTGTATAGCATTTGTCTTAGGGTCTGGGTCTCCCATACGTTCAAGCTCGTTGTAAGCATAACAGTATAGTTGTAGAAACTCAATAGGAGTGATACGGAATCTCATGGCTTTATAGATGCGCATCAAGTAGTCTTTGGTCTCCTTGTCTATCGTGTCTGGAGTGATTGGCATAATTTATTCCTGTGCTTCTTGCTTATTAAATTTCCCACGTTCGTGTGTTATGACCTCATCATTCACAAAATACTGCTCTACTATCTCATCTAAAAGCTCCTTCTGTAGCTCTACTGCCTTAACACACATCTTGTAGCCAACAGAGAACAGTAGCATACTTGCGAACTCCTTATCACTGATGTTGTCTCTGATTCTTCGTTTTATCTGGCTTACTGCTGACGGAGTTGTCTTAATTCTCCGAGCTATCTCTGTTGTTGATAATCCAAGTGATGAAAGTATAGCTACATCCACCATACGCTTAGTAACTTCCATAACACCACCCCCTGTGGTGACGCATAAACTATGTTAAGTTTAGAGCTAAAATTTAAGTCGTTTTCTTAATCGTGTTAATGCGTCCCCACAGGAGAACTCACAACCTCAGCTTCTTCTTAGAAAAGTACTCATCCGCCTTGATATGAAGCACATGGCTTATGACTGCGTCTATGTCTCTTGTGAGGAGATAGGTTAAAGCTACGGCTGTCTTATCATGCCCGAACTTCTTTCTATGCCCTCTCCCTAACACAGCATCCGCAAATTTATGGACGGCAGGATACTCCTTATTGAGAATTAGCCTATCCAGCATACGGTGCACTCTATGTGAGGGAATTTCAACCACCCTGCCAGCTTCTTCGTCTCTTCAAAAGCATCTTCTTGACAAACACAAGATACCTCTTCATACACACACCCTTGTGGGGACGCTACATCTGATAGATAAGGCTCTGCAACCTGTCTATCAACATCACAAGCTTATCCCTTAAGATGGGGTCGTATTTCTCCACTTCCTCAGCATAGTTCCTAAGGTGCTTTATGTACTCTATCGCTGTCCTTCTCAGCTCATAGTTTCTATCCAGCATCATGAATTACTATGTGGTGACGCTTAGATAAAAAGCTTACCCTAAGTGACGCAAAACTGCGTATAAATAATAGAATTAAGACGGATGAGTATCCTTCTTAACCCTATATTGTAATATACCGGGTTTTCAAATTTCAGCTCCATGTGTAGTTATATAGCTTTATGTACGCTTCCTTACAGTTCCTGTTAAGCCATGATATTCCTTCCCTGCTGTGTAGAAGATTGTAAAGCTCTATATCCCTGTGGTAACGCAGAATCTCCCTTCTTAAGTTCTGTGGTGACGCTAAGTAGTACTCCACAACATCCCAGTTATCCCTTATCATTGCCTTGACAAAAATAGAAAGAAGCGGTTGCTGTAGATACTTGATAACTCCTCTGAATATCATGTCAGCTACGTTCTCATTGTTCCTTATTGCCTCCTTCAACCTCTCCTTGTCCAGCTTCATTATCTCCGCTCTGATTGTTGCTATTAACGCTCTCCTGTTGAGCTTCACCCTCTACCACCTTCTCAGTGTCTCCCTGTGGGGACTCTAATTCAGCCGATTTTTCAAGATTAGAGCTCATTTCTGGCTTTTCCTCTTTTGGGGCTTCTTCCACCTTGGGTAGTGTAAAACCCTTAGGCACTTCTGTGGTGACGCTACTTGTAACCTGTGGTGACGCTACTCCTGTGGGGACGCTCTCAGTAGGTATCTCTTGAAAATTCATAGCAGGTGGTTGTTGCTGTTTCATAGCAAGCGCTTTCTCTCCAAGCCTTATGATTCTGTTAAGTAAGCTACCCCAGTTAATCTGTCCCTTATCATTCGTTATCTGCTCTTTCGTTAAACCTTCCTGCTCTGCAAACTCTAACATGAGCTCTCTGAACTTCTTATAACGCTGTAGCTCCTCTGTGAAGCTCTGAGGTTGTGATGCTAATCTATTCTCTAAGCTCTGCAAGTATGCTATAAAGTCCTCTCTCTGTTGCTTTACCTGTTCCTCGAACTGTTTGAATCTGTCACCGAACAGTAACATTAACAACTGTTGATTCTGCTGCATCTGCATCTGCTGCATCTGTAGAAGAGCTTTAGCCAGGTCATCACTTCCCTTGTTCGTGTTCTGCATGAGAAGTAGTAACTGTGTCATGTCCACCTGAGGTTTAAGCGCATCTCTGAGTATTGCATACTTCATCAAGCTGTCAAATGTGTCTGTGTCGTTCTTGTTCCCTTCCATGCTGTTTATTAGCTTGTTCATAGCGTAATACTCTAACATCCTATCAAGTACATCCCCCTTGCCTTTCATCTTTGTCATCAATTCCGTTATGTCGTCCTTCTTGTCTGCCTGCATTATTGCCTTTAAGCGCTCTACAATCTCCCTCGCTCTCTCCTTATCCGCTATCTCCTTCTTTTGCCCCTTCTCACTCATCTCCTTAACCTTATCTTCTCCCATCCACACCACCCCATAACGTCTTAAATAAGCGCATAATATCGTCCTTCTCCATCTTCTCAACAGCCTTTTCTATCGCATAGAGCTGTAGTCTCTTGTTAAAGCTCTCCTCATCGAGAATCTCGATAAGTAGCTTAACAGCATCTCTGAGCACTTTGTTCTCTTCTTCTAACTCTTTAAACCTCGCATAGCTCTGTGTGTAGAACTCAACAGCTTCTTTTATCAACTGCTCTGTTGTCATGTTTAACTCGTGTGCTATGCTCTCATATCTCTTGACAGCATACGCATAGCTGTATAGCTTAGCTAATTCTTGCGCTGTTATATCAAGAAGCTTAGCCTCAATCTCTCGTTTAATCGCTGTGTCTTGCGTTGTCATGCTCTTTTTCATTGTTCGCTTAATCTCCTTCTCAAGCTTGTCTCTTAGATACTCTTCGAAGCTGTTGTATCTTTTCAAGTACTTCCTCACAGTCTGGTAGTGTATATTAAGCATGTCTGCAATGCTGTAGATGCTGTGACCCATGTCTCTTAAGTCAAAAATCTGCCTCACAGTCTCTTTATCCAGCTCCTCACTTACCATACTTCAAAATATAGCTCCGAAACTATATATTTGTGTGATATGATACGTGTGATACTTGCAGACTTATTATATTACATATCACTTGCTATATATCACACGCTACCTTAACACCGCTTCTAAAGTTAGTAGAAACTGCTAACTCTATATCAGAATTTAGATGTCACAAAGTGTATATCACAACATATACGCTCCAGTCTATATTTCTCAACATAGATTCCTTATCACGGAAAAGTATTTATAATATTATAACGATTATAATGTTATAACGCTCTATGGAGGTGGTGACGGTGGAATGGGAGTTTATGGGCGGAGTAATCGAGAGGCAGTTTACTATCTTCTGTGACAGGGCTACGCTTGAATCTCCAGAAGTGCAGGAATTCATCAGGAGGGCTGACTCTGTGGTGGTTGTTAGGGACGACGAGACAGGACTCATGAAAGTGAAGGGTATTATCAGCGACTACTTTGAGAGCATAGAGGAGTACGAGGAGCACGATGACGAGCTCGATGAAATGATAAGGGCAGTAAGGCGTGTTGGAGCGGACATTTTCGTTCTTTAACCGCTCCTTATTTTTTTCCATAGCTGAGAAGGAGGTGGTGTGAATGTACCAGGTGAAGTTTTACCCGCTTGAACGTGTTGAGGACTACCTTGAGAGGTTGCCAACCTTCCACTTTGATAACGTGGTAGTGAACAGGCGTGTATTGAGAGATTACAAGGCAGTGGTCAGAGACGACACCGAGGACGTGGTGGCTATTGTGAGTAGCAGGTACAAACTCGCACAGCACAGGACAGTATTCAAGATTTTCATAGAGAAGTTAAGGCAATTCTACGGTGACGCTAATCTCAAGGGATACGTTACCCATGAAGGGACAAGGGCTTTTCTGTTCGTTACCTGCAAGGAGATAGAGCTCAAGGATGACAGCGTTTACGACATGGGTTTTATGGTGACTAACAGTGTGGACGCTACTATGGGTATCAGGGTGGCATTATTCCAGTACCGCCTCGTGTGTTCTAACGGACTTATAAGCAAGGAGAATATCATGGAGATGTATCAGAAGCACGTCCAGGGACAGATGAGCGACTTCTGGAAGAAGCTCAAACAAAAGTATGAGGCAGTGATAAGCAGATTTGACACATACGTTGATGACACGGTCAAGAAGCTGCAGATAATGAAGGAGACAACCGTCAAGGCATGGGAGCTTATTGATAAGATAGACTGGCTCAGTGACTCAGCCAAGAAACTTCTGAAAACAAAGGTAAAGAAGGAGGACACGCTCTTTAACGTCTATCAGGCGCTTACCTGGTACTTCTCAAACTACCCAATCAGCAGGATGACATTCAACGGCAGGATAGAGAGACTGCAGAACGCTACAAAGGTCATAGAACAGGCAATACCAGTCAAGGCACGATAATCTTTCTTTCCCTTTCATTTTTTCCCTACAACAAGACGGAGGTGGATGTGGGTATGCTGTACAAGATAGAAGCTGCGTTTGTGTTTAGAGTCGTAGCGGAAGATATCAGCGAGTTCGGTGACCTTAACGAGTGGGCTAAGCTATGCGATAGCACAAGTGTAACTGTAACTGAAAGAGAAGGGGCTAAGCTTGTTTGTAGTGTTGGTGCAGAGATTAACATGGATTACCTCGATGTAATGAGCATAACCGACTTTGAGGAGAAGGTTAAGGAGCTACTTAAGATGTTGAAGAAGATTGAGAGAGATGAGAAAAAAAGAAGGGGGTGGTAATATGGCAGAGAAGAGGATGTTTTACTGCAAGATTTGTGGCAAGGCTTTTGAAACATATAGAGGCTTCAGAATACATCAGGCACTGACTGGACACAAGCTGCCAGTGGACAGAGTACACGTTAAGGAAATAGAAGTTAGCTTTATGAGTGACGACGGTACAAGGGCGGTAACGCTAAAGGTAGAGCCGAAGCAGGGAAGTATAGTATCATGCATAAGATACGCACACAATATTCTCAAAAAAGCTATAGAGGAGGTGGATGAGGATGAGTGAGGAGAAGAAAGCAGGTTTCGATTTCGAGAAGCTTAAGAAGGCACTGAAGGGCAAGGTAACCGTCCTGTACGGAAACTACGGAGTTGGTAAAACAATCTTTTCGTTGCTCTTCAGCAGACAGTTTAAGAACAGCACATTCATAGTGGTGGACAACAACTACCACAGCGAGTACTACAAGATAAACCCTGAGGCTAAGTTTATCGATGTAAACGGAGTGTGGCAGTTAAGGCAAGCTGTTAAGGGACTTCAGAGAACGCATGATACGCTTGTAGTGGTGGACAGCATAACAACGATACAGAGCGAGCTTGTAGGAGAAAAAGGATTCTCTCCACGTGCTTATCTTGAGTACAACAACACCTGTGACTGGATAACAAATCAGCTAAGCAAACTGAAGCCAGAGGTTACTTCTGTCATCATAGCACATGAACGCATTAAGGACTGGGAGAGCCAGCAGGCTATCCCACGCTTTAACCCAATAGCTCTC
>Ga0190367_1000588_pt1 | contig 25368 bp, 34 predicted proteins | sample 4872181011_MG_FD_171838 | JGI IMG/M metagenome (GOLD analysis project Ga0190367, IMG submission 171838) | Hydrothermal vent microbial mat bacterial communities from Southern Trench, Guaymas Basin, Mexico - 4872-18-10-11_MG | ecosystem: Environmental > Aquatic > Marine > Hydrothermal vents >...
ATTCGAATAGTTGTCGAAGGGGAAAAGATTAAGATGTGGAGTATATTAGGAGACTATGCTGAGATTAAGGGTAGAATCGTTGAGATGGATTTAAGAGGGCACAAGATATTTGTGGAGGGTTTAGAATGAAAGTTAGAGTTGCTGTAAACGGTTTTGGAACGATTGGAAAGAGGGTGGCAGAGGCTGTAAGTCTGCAAGATGACATGGAGGTAATAGGTGTTACAAAGACAAAGCCCGATTTTGAAGCGAAATTGGCAGCTAAGCATTACGACTTATACGTTGCAATACCAGAGAACCTAAGCAAGTTTGAGAAGGCTGAGATAGAAGTAAAGGGAACTGTTGAAGATCTACTACAGAAAGCAGATATAGTGATAGATTGCAGCCCAAACAAAGTTGGAGCTGAGAATAAAAAGCTATATTACGAAAAATACGGGATTAAAGCGATATTTCAGGGTGGAGAAAAGGCTAACGTTGCAGAAGTTTCTTTTAACGCATTGGCAAATTACGAAAAGGCCAAGGGTAAGAGATACGTTAGGGTTGTAAGCTGTAATACAACTGGCTTGGTTAGACTCATACACACACTTAAAACGAACTTCAAAATCGGAAGAGTTAGGGCTACTATGCTTAGGAGGGTTGTAGATCCAAAGGAGGATAAGAAGGGGCTTGTAAACGGTATAATGCCAGATCCAGTTGCAATTCCATCACACCACGGCCCAGACGTAAAAACGGTTTTGCCCGATGTAGACATCGTGACTACAGCTTTTAAACTTCCGACAACACTTATGCATGTGCATTCGTTATGCATAGAACTCAAGGAAAACGTTACTGTAAGTGATGTTGTAAACGTGCTTGAGGATGAGCCGAGGATATTACTTATATCTGAGGAAGACGGATTCACTTCTACTGCGAAGATCATTGAATTTGCAAGAGAGGTTAGAAAGAGATACGATTTATTCGAAAACATCGTCTGGAGGGAATCGATTGGAATCGATGGAAACGACCTCTTCATAACTCAGGCGATTCATCAGGAAGCGATTGTAATTCCTGAAAACGTAGATGCAATTAGAGCTATGCTCGAAATCGCTGAGAAAGATGAAAGTATCGAGAAAACGAATACAGCACTTGGAATTCCTATAAAGATTTAATTTTTTACTATGAGATACGCGTTTAAGATTGCATACTTCGGAAGAGATTTTCACGGGAGTCAGTATCAGCCGAACGTTAGGACTGTCGAAGGTGAAGTTCTAAAAGCTTTGAAGAAGCTAGGAATTGAAAAACCGAATTTAAAGTTCGCTGGAAGGACAGATGCTGGTGTTCACGCATTTGGGCAAGTTATAGCGTTTAATAGTGACGAAAAGATATTTCCAAGGATTCTGAACTCAGAACTTCCAAGAGATATAACGGCTTGGGCGTGGGCTAAGGTTAGTGATGACTTCGATCCAAGGAGAGCTAAGAGTAGAGTTTACATGTACGTAACGTTTTGTGAAGGTTTAGACGTTTCATCGATGAGGAAAGCTGTGAAGTTGTTAAAAGGGACTCACGACTTTGCAAATTTCACAAAGAAGTTTGGAGAAGGGGAGAGTTGCGTTAGAACTATTTATCGTGCAGACATAAGGATTGAAAGGGAGTTTTTGATATTTGAAATAGAGGCTAATGCTTTTACTTGGAACATGGTTAGATGTATAGTTTCGGCATTGGTTGAAATTGGAAAGAGGCATAGAAGTGTTGAATGGTTTGAGGAGCTTTTGCATCCAGAAAGGCATAAAGAAAGGATTGAACCTGCCCCCCCTTATGGATTGGTTTTAAAGGACGTTAAATACGATGATATCGAGTTCGAAGTGGATGAATACGCGTTGAAAACATTACATTCAAGATTTAGGGAGATAGTAGATTACCACGGTGTTGTATACAAGCTCTTTTCGATGTTTATATAATTTGCACTCTTAAATCCATATTTATCGATGCTTAGTGGTGTAAAAAAGCAAATCCTTAAACTACACAATTTTTATAGATTTAAGTCCAGAAAATATCAATATAAGTGTTATTATCCTTGACCAAGATAAAGGGTAGTCGCCGTATCTTATCAAGATGTCTTTATTTAGACTCTCTATTAAAGATATGGATGCGAATAAACCATCTGCTGTTATCTCACTTGGATTCCCAGCAAACAACAGTAGAGCAGATTTAGCAGTTTTTAAATCTCCATTAACGCTCAAGTTGTTTAAAGCATCCACTGTTAGATCAACCATTCTCTTAGTTCTTATCGCTTTAAGCTCACCTCTACTGAAAATCCTTGAGAGAAGTGATACTCTCCTCTTAGAGTAACCTATTACAGAAAAACCGTTAAACTTTAAGGCATTGAATATGTCGGAAGTGTCAACGACGACTTCTCCAATAACCTTCTTTTTTAGATCAATTTCACCGGCAAGTGTTAAAAGGTTTAAGATTTCGAGAATCCTTCTATCTATACCGCTCTTCTCCTCAAATAGAATTAAAACATCTGAATTCCTCTCTAAATCTCTTATCTTACCCTTAAGCTCCACTATTTCATCTGCAACACTTGGTAAAAGTGCTAAAACAACTACATCCTCCTCAGCCGTCTTCTTTAACTTCTTACAGATTTCAAGTGATGCTTCATAGCTGAATTCATCGCCTATATTCGTTATAACTAGTACGCCTTCAAAAATCTCGTATACGTCTAAAACCTTATTTAAGACGCCATCAACACCACTCTCGACGTTGTGAATGAAGAACTTTCTATTCTTATCGAGTGTGAGATTTCTGAAGTTGTTCAAGTCGTTTAAAACTGCGAAACACTTCAACAGTGGGACTCTGTTTACTCTAACACAACCCCTTGCAAGGACTTCTACGAGTTTTGCACACCTGTTACCAACACCGATCGTTAGCAGTCTCATTTTTCAAAATCTCAAGTTAAAGGTTAAAAAGTTTTTACAGAATTTTTGTTATGGATGTAGTATTTACTACTCCGTATTACCCCCCTCACACCGGTGGAGTGGAGTTTCACGTTCAGAACTTGGCTAAGAGAATTGCAAAGAGGCATAAGGTCAGAGTTATCTCATCAACTGGAATTGATAGTGAAGTAGAGGTTTTGAAGGTTAAATGCATAGAAATCCCGTATTCACCAATCCCAATCGAGTTTCCAGATTTAGATGCAGACGTCTATCATTCCCATATACCATCACCGTTCTTTGCTAGAGAGATCGCTAAGAGAAATAAAAGACCACACGTAGTCACTTATCACAACGACATAGAGATTCCAAATAGATTTAACGGAATTAGGATTCCGTTTAGGAATTCAATCGAATTCATAGGCAAAAAGATTACAAGAGAGATTTTAGAGAATTCAGATCTAATAATAGCAACCACTTACAGTTATGCGAATACATCTGAAATACTTTCAGATTTCGATTATGTAGTAATTCCAAATGGGATAGATCTGAAATCCTTTAAGCCCGGGATTCCAGCTGGAGATAGAGAAAGAATCGTACTCTACATAGGAAGGATTTCTGAGTATAAAGGGTTAAATTTGCTGATAGATGCCATGGATGGCATAGATGCGAAGCTAATTGTAATAGGGGACGGTGAGGATAGAAAGAGGTTTCAAAGACTTGCAGAGAAAAAATGTATTGAAGCTGAATTCTTGGGAAGGGTAAGTGAAGGAGAAAAGATCAAGTGGCTTAGAAAGGCGAGAGTCCTAGTTTTACCTTCTAGGAGTAGGTTAGAGGCTTTTGGAATTGTTTTGTTAGAAGCTATGGCTTGTTCAACTCCAGTAATAGCTTCGAATACTCCAGGGGTTAAAGAGATAGCGTTAAAAGGTGGATTCGTGTTTAGGGATCGTGATGAGTTAAGAGATTTACTACTTAGAATTCTTGAAAGCGATAACCTCGCAACGAGATTGGGAAGGAAGGGCAGATGTGCTGTTAAAATTTACGATTGGGATAGAATTGCTGAAAAAATAGAGAAACTCTACTATCAACTCACGTAATCGTCATCTTCAACTCCAAAGCTCATATCTAACAACATCTTTGAGGCTAAGCCTAATAAAACCCTATCGTCCCCGATTATCTCTTTTATAAGCATAAGCGATGCCGCTTCTCTCAACTCGTTACTCTTTATCTCCTCTAACAACTTAACGAGCTTTGTTGCAAGTTTGTATATCTCGGCAAGCTTGAACTCGTCGTCTTCATCAATCTCTTCATCATCATCAAATATCACGTAATCGAATTCATCCATAGTTAACAGTTCATCGAGCACAGCTTTTTAAACTTTGTGATGTCATCTAAAGACGTGTCTTTTTTTAACACTCATCCTTATTAATGGCTTTGAAAGATGTCTCCTTGCACATGGTGGAACCTCGTAAAATCCAGTGTCGAGTTTTCTCTCTATTTTTCTTTTGATCTTCTCAAAAGCTCTCGTTTTGCACCTCTTACATCTAAATCCCTTGTTTCTTCCAGCTGAGTCCATTCTCTTTCCACATTTTGGACAGATTGGATTTTCCTCGATGTAAATATCTGCTAATTCGATTACGTTTATTTTTTCGAGATTTATCGTTCGCTTTTTCATTGAACCGTAAACCTCAACTAAATCTCCTTTTTTAAGCATTCTAATAATACTTCTGAACTGCTTAGTCGGTTCAAATGCAGCACATTTTATATCACCGAATTTCGTCCTTATCTTGAAAAATACGTGCCCACCCTCTATGTCGTAGGGCTCTTCAATTACAATACCTTTGAGTTTGTAGGAGCGGTAATCCCTAAGCTCATTGACTTCCTCTTCGCTTAATATGTGCATATCGGTAGCCTGATTAGTTATAAAAATTTTATATTTATCTATTGGTTCTGTTTTTAGCATCTTAAAAGCCTTGTATATATATTTTATGCTATCCCCTCTAATTCCGAATAAGACTGGACATGGGGAATTCGGAACTGCTACAACTCTCTCGTTACACCAATCTACTGTATCAAATGTGTTTGGATACGTTTCGTAATCTGCATCGAAAAAGCTCTCCTCATCGTATTCTCTTGGCTTTCCGAATTTGTCTGGGTGACGATATGCTAAGAGCTCATAGGTGTAATCTTTTAGTTCTGCACCAACAGATGCCAAAGCCCCTATTATTCCTCTACCCTTTTTGTATTTTAGATACTCTATCGAATACTTCTCGATGAGATGTAAAGCCTCATCTAAGGTTACTACATCTGTTATAGCTTTATATGCAAAATTTTTTAACCTCTCAACTACTTCATCCTCAATGAACACTGCACCTGGATTTGTATTCTCGTCTTTTAGCATTGCATAACTAGTAATCTTTTCATCTACTATTCCAACTATTTCATCGATGTCATCTGTATCAACTAAAAAGCTAACAGCTCCGTTTCCTCTTGTCTTGTATGGGATTGTTGGATTAAGCCTTATTAAGCGTGGGAATCCTATTACATCATCTCCCAATTCTTCGATTATAAGCGTAGCTAAATAAGTTGTGCACATTCCATCTTTACTATCTGTATCGTCTATACCAATCCAGATCATTTTTTAGCGGCAATATAGTCTGATTTCGTCCTCTCTATCGAAGCCCTTGCCACATCTAACTTATGCCTCAAACCTGGAACGATTTTATCTGGAAAACCTCCGAAGGATATTAACTCAAAGTATATCTTCTCCATTAGATTTATAAACCTCTCAGCAGTATTGAAATCACCCTTCATAAGCTTGTCTAGGGCGTATCTTCTAAGTTCTCCGATTAAATCTGCCAATCCAGTCACTATTGCCGAAGGTTCTGCCTTTAACTCGCTGAAGTCGAATTTGAATTCGTTTTTTATAGCTTTAGCAAAGAAGTAAGCTTCAACGAGTTCTTGCATAGAATCGTGTGTTATAGCGTAGTATATCTCGGGAAACTTATCCTTATACTTATAAACTTCATCCATAATTTCTAAGGCTTTATTTAAAAACTCTTCATAGTTTTTTCCGGCATGAATTGAAGCAATAGCCTTAGTTGCATTAATTCTCATATCCCTAACGAGTTTTAACAAATCTTCTCTTGCTTTTTCAAGTTCTTCAAGCTTTTTTCTACAATCCTCTAGGTTCATAGATTCTGAGCTAAAATGTCTTATTAAAACGATTTCGATGATTTTTATGTTGTAGATAGCATAACACACTTTTCCTTTATTCCTAATCCTCATATTCATAGCTATTTATTATACTACATATATAAAATTCTGGTATTAATCAGATGTAATTGTTATCGTGGATGATTAAAGGCCAAGTTAAACATTGTTTACATGCGGGGGGTGGGATTCGAACCCACGAACCCCTACGGGACCGGACCCTAAATCCGGCGCCTTTGTCCGCTCGGCAACCCCCGCTCAAAAATCATTATCACTCAATGCTTATCAAACTTTTGGTGTAGTAATTTCCTCTCCCAATCGCTTAAAGATGGACAAATCGTACAACCCAATCTGTAAAAACCCTCATAGTATAGGGGATGGAGTTTTAAGCCGTTCATATGTATGTAGAGCTGTACCATTCCTCCACTCCAATACTTTATTGGAAAAACCTTATTCTCATAAACCTCTGGTCTTAGTCTTCTAATCCTGCTTTCAGCATCTCTATCACCGACTACAAGTAAACCATTATACTTTTCAATAGCAGAAACCTTTAAGGCCGTACACCACCTGTTTTCATGAGTTGGTAAACCATATCTTTCCAAATCGAAGTGTACCCTCTCCTCTAAAACCTCAACTCCCAACTTCCCTTCAAGGTATTTGATGTATTCATCTGTATATGGCATTTCGTAATTTGTCTTGACGTAAATAGCCTTAACATCTTTAAAAGCCTTCTTTGCAAGTATAAGCGTTGCTGTACTATCCTTCCCTCCACTTACAGGAACGTAGACATCATCCGAGCTAAACCTCTTGAGAAAGTTCAAACTTATCTCTTCAAATCTATTCAAAAAATCTCTGTTCTTCTCAACTGTTTTATTCAAATCCAATCTCCTTCCGACTCCAATAGGTTTAGCTTTTAAATCCTCCCCAATCCTCTTATAGATTATTCCTACTAAATTTGGGGAGTAGTAGTGCTCTTCTCCATAAAGCTTCCTCAAAATAAGTGAACCCTCATAGGCTTTAATTCCGATGAGTTCAAGGTTTTTCTCAAATCCTTTACCGATTAGGAAATAGCAGTCGTAGTCTGGATGAATCTCCATCCCAAACTCGTTTTTTGGTGAAAAAACGAAGACAGAGTCGAATTTGAATCCCAATCTTATCTTAGCCTTAGCGATCTCAAAAGCCTCTCTTATCTCTTCAAGTCTTGCATTCCTAACCCTACTCTTGTTTACAAATACAACCGAGTAAAGATTTGAATTCAAGTAATCCTTTAACTTCATAGCTATTTTTAAATCTTCTCTTCCAAAGATAAAAACGGGAATTTTATCAAAACTAATACGCTCAAAGTCTTCACCAATGTTTACAGCTTCAACTCCCAATGCATGCCTTACAGCTTTTGCATCCCTTCTACCCCTTACGTAAACTCTTATCATGCATGCTGTAGAATTAAGAAGAAGATAGAGACCAGCATTAATACTATTGCAAGTATCAACGCTAGGACTGCAATTCTCGCTTCACCGAATACTATTGGGATCGGCCCTATTATCAATACGCCTCCTCCCTTAACACTCTTCTCTGGTTTTTCCCTCTCATAGTATCTTTCATTTTCATAGTATCTCTCTAGATCTCTGTCGTATTCGTATAGCTTTTCCTCAGGCTTTTCTCTTAGCCCAGAAATTATGAGATATATTCCGAGTGCAATTAGAACCGCTGCCAGAATCTCTGTTATCATGGTCTCACCATCAGCAGAGCTGTTAGCATTAATACTACAGCTATTAAAATTCCGATTAAAGCCATTTCTGGAGATGACGCAAACACTATTGGAATGGGCCCTATTATAAACACCGAACCGTATTGAACACTTGCACTTTTGATTAGCAGGAGTGCGAGTCCAAGCATTAGTATTACGAACCCCGCGAATACCTTGATCGGATTCATATATCAACCTCGTATACTTCGGTGAAAAACGTTTCGAAAGCTTTATCGGATAAAGCTTTCCAACGATTTTCAATGGAAACACTTGAACAAATCGAAAGAGAAATATTGAACTGTAAGAAGTGCGAGTTGTACAAAACTAAGACGAAGTACGTTCCGGGTGAAGGAAATCCGAATGCTAAAATAGTATTAATTGGAGAAGCTCCCGGGAGAGAGGAGGATTTGCAAGGTAAACCGTTTGTAGGGAATGCTGGGAAATTACTAACAGAGCTCCTTTCGAGCGTTGGATTAAAGCGGGAGGATGTATTCATTTGTAACGTCTTGAAGTGTAGACCTCCAAACAACAGAGATCCAACACTGGAGGAAATTAAAGCCTGTGGAGGTTACTTGATAAGGCAGTTAAACGTTATAAAGCCTGAAGTAATAGTCTGTCTTGGTAGATTTGCCGCAAAATTTGTTTTTGAGTATTTTGGATTGCAGTTTGAGTCTATTTCGAAGGTTAAGGGCAAGATTTTTGAAGTCGAAAGATGGGGAAAGAAGATCAAAGTTGTGCCACTCTACCATCCAGCAGCAGTTCTCTATAGACCAAATCTAAGAGAAGAATACGAAAGAGATTTTAAGAGAGTTTTCGCTAAAAGACAACCAACTCTGCTCGACTTCATATGATAGAGGTTTTAAAGGCGTTTGAATCCACTGTTTTTTTCCTAGCAAAAACTATTCCAATAATTGCGATTGCAATGTTTTTATCTTCTCAATTCATCAAAAGAGGTATAGTTGATTACATTACAGATATCTTTTCAAAATCAAATTTGAACGGAATTGCAATTGCAACTGTGTCTACATGCTTCTTCAGCCCAATGGCTGCTTACTCCATGCTCTCCCAAGCGTGGAAAGAGAAGAGAGTTGAAGATAGTGAAGTCATAGCGATATCATTTCTAAGCTCTTTTCCAAGTGTTTTCAGCCATCTATACTCTTTTTTCATACCCTTTGTAATTCCACTACTTGGATTTGCTGGAGTTGTCTACACCCTAACTAGATTTTGTATAGCATTCGTTAAATCTGCAATTGGCTATTTGCTCGTTGCAAGAGGAGAATCAAAGGCTAAAACCATTAGAGTTGACATCGAATACCCAGTTCTCAGGAATTTAAGTAGGGTTATACCCACAATAGCTATTACATACTTCATCGCATCAATCCTAAACAATTACGGAATATTCGATGCAATCTGTGATTTCATGTACTTCCTTCCGTTAAATCCAAATGCAATTGGAATTGCAGTTGTAGAGACTTTTAACATCAGAGTTGCAGTTGTGTTAGCGGCAAATCTAATGGATAAAGGTTTAAGTTGGAAATGGGTTATAATAGGGTTAATACTTGGAAACGTTGTGAGTTTTTCTGCAAGATCTGTGAGACATTCCTTGCCTATGCATTTGGCTTTGTTCGGAAGGCTTGGAGTGAAGGTAGTTATACTGAATTCAATCGTTACACTTCTCCTCGATGTTATATTTATAATAATATTTTTAATTTTATAATTCATAATCGAATTATACTAACCTAATAAAGTTAGAAAAACCGAAAAATTTTAATGTTTTTAGGCAACTCTAAAACAGAATGAAAACACTTGCAGAAACCAGAGATGGCGAAGAGTGCATTGTTGTAGGTGTTGTAGGTGGAAGGGGTGCGATAAGAAATCTTGTAGAGCTTGGAATATATCCGGGAAAGAGGATTCGAGTCATAAGAAATAGGGGAGCTGTAATGGTTTCAGTGGATGGAACTTATTTCGTCATAGGCAGGGGACTTGCAATGAAGGTGGTAGTGAATGGTAAGTAGATACGAAGACTACTTGAAGGTAATATATGAACTCAGCAGAGATAAAGGTTATGCGAGGGTAAAGGAGATTGCAAACGCTTTGAAGGTTAAGCCACCAAGCGTTACCGAGATGCTAAAAAAATTAGCTTCTGAGGGGTTAGTTCACTACGAGAAGAGGTTGTTTGTGAGGTTGACTGAGAAGGGTGAAAAGGAGGCTTTGAAGGTAATAGAGAGACACGAAACACTCGTAAAGTTCTTAGTAACGATTGGAGTTCCAGAGGAGATTGCGAGGAGAGATGCATGTGTAATTGAGCACTCCCTTCATCCGTATACAGTAAAACAGCTCAAAAACTTCGTGAGATTCGTGGAGTTCTCTCCAAGAAAAGAGCCGAGATGGCTTTTGCATTTCAAGGAGTTTTGTGAAAAGGGTTCGCATCCCTGCAGGTTTGAGAATAGTTAGAGTTAGGTTATAAAAAATTTATCTAATTTTGTTAGGATAAATTATTTATGTAGCTAAATCGTCATGGTATAGTACATGAGATTGAGTGAACTAAAGCCGAACACTAAGGCGATTGTAATAGATCTGCTTGGAGATTCGAATCTCAAGAAGAAACTCCTGAGCATGGGAATTACAATAGGGGTTGAAGTAAAAGTGATCAGAAACGCTCCACTAAGAGATCCAATTGAAATCGAAGTTCGTGGTTATAACCTCTCTATTCGTAGAGCTGAAGCTGAAAACGTAGTTGTAGAGGTGAGAGGTTGATAAGAGTTGCACTGGCTGGAAATCCAAACACTGGCAAGAGTGTAGTCTTCAACGCTTTGACTGGAGCTAAACAAAAAGTAGGTAATTGGCCTGGTGTTACGGTTGAAAGGAAAGAGGGTATATGCGAGTACAGAGGTGTAAAGATGCTTATAGTCGATTTGCCCGGAATATACAGCTTAACTGCGACGTCAATAGATGAGAGAATTGCAAGGAATTACATACTAAACGAGAAGCCAGATGTAGTCGTTGATATCGTAGACGCTTCTAATTTGGAGAGAAACCTCTATTTAACACTTCAACTCATAGAAATGGAAGCGAATTTAGTTATTGCTTTAAACAAGATGGATTTAGCAAAAGCTAAGGGTTACAAAATCGATGTAAGAAGGCTTTCAGTTGAATTAGGGGTTCCGGTAATTCCAATGGTTGCGATAAGAAACGAAGGTATTGAAGATTTAAAGCGTGCAATAATTTACGCCGCAAGAAATCCGAGAAAACCGATTTTAAGGTATAGTGATGAAATTGAGCGAGTAATAGATTTAGTCCAGAAGAGGGTTGTGGAGAAATCTATTCTTTTAGATTATCCTCCAAGGTTTGTTGCGATAAAACTCCTTGAACTTGATGATGAAATCCTCAGATTGGCTGGAATTGATGAGGAGGTTGTTAGGGAATGGATTTCGTAACTCAACTTGCAATTGCGAGGTATGAGAAGATAGGGGAGATAATAGGTAGATGCGTTGGAAGGGTTGAAAAGCCTAAAACGTTCTCAGAGTTAATAGATACCGTAGTCTTAGACAAGTACTTAGGAATTCCGATATTCTTGACTTTGATGTGGGCTGTTTTTCAATTCGCATTCGTTATCTCGACACCTTTTAGCGATGCAATAGACATCTTCTTTTCAACTTGCTCTGATTTGGCTAAAAACAACATAAAAAATCCAGAGCTTGCATCACTCATAGGAGATGGAGTATTTGGTGGACTGGGATTCGTCCTCGTTTTCTTGCCGCCGATAGCGTTTGTTTTCATGGCTTTAGCTGTATTAGAAGATACGGGTTATCTGTCTAGAGCGGCGTTTGTAATGGATAGGGCTATGACAAGAGTCGGTTTGCAAGGCAAATCGTTCATACCGATGTTGCTCGGTTTTGGATGCAACGTTCCAGCTGTTATGGCTACCAGAACTATAGAGGATGAAGTGGATAGAAAGATCACAGTTATGGTAAATCCACTCATGTCTTGCAGTGCGAGATTGCCAGTTTATTTACTGTTTACTGGAGTATTCTTTAAAGAGATAGCTGGAGCTGTTATAACTTCGATGTATCTACTTGGAGTAGTATTAGCTGGTGTAGTGGCTACGTTGCTTAGAAAACTCGTATTCGGCGGAAAACCGTCACCACTACTCCTAGAAATGCCACCTTATCAAGTACCTACGATTAAAAGCGTTTTGAGCAATGCATGGATTAGGATACAGGTATTCTTAAAGAAAGCGGCAACAATTCTCTTCGCTGGAGCGGTTTTGATGTGGTTTTTGACAACTCATCCGTGCGTTGAAAATTCGTATGCATCTGCGATTGGACATTTAATTGAGCCTTTGATAAAACCCTTAGGATTGGATTGGACAGCTGGAGTTGCATTACTTGGGGGATTTATGGCTAAGGAGATAGTGATTGGAACACTTGGTGTTATATACGGCGTTGGAGAGGAAGATATCGCAAATGCGATTTCACAGCACTTCACTCCATCCTCAGCAATTGCTTTGATGGTTATAACACTTATATACGTGCCTTGCTTAGCGACGATTGGAATTCTAAGACAGGAACTCGGTAGTTGGAAGTTAACAATGCTTGTAATTACATACGAATTGATTTTAGCTTATGTGGTAGCTTGGATTGTCTATGTAATTGTTCACTTCGGTTTGGGGGTGGCTTAGATGAGATTGTACTCATCTCTGCTGTTTGTATTAACACTGACGATAGGAGTTATAGAGGTACTCGGAATTCCAGAGGTTTTTTTAATACCAAGAGATGTGTTTGGTGGATTTGTTTTAATAGTGATCTCAGCTGTATTCTTGCGAGGACTTACAAGTGGTGAGATAGAGCCGTACTTCTGCTTTGGATCACTGTTGTTGGCAGTGTTCGGAATACTTTATATACTAGTCTTAATAGCAAACTGTATAGATGCATTAATAGTTGGAGAGGAGATAACACCGCTAAACGATTTAAGGGTAGAGATACTTATGCTTCCACTCTCTTTTCCGGGTGTGATTCTAATGAATAAGAGAAGAAAAGAGCTTGCGCCCTGAGAAAATGAGAAATTTGAGTTTTCGATGATTTGATCTCCTCTTTGCATTGAACAGTAGATGGGAAAGTTAGCGGTTGTACAAACGAGATCAAAATTCCTCTGTATCGTTATTTACTGTGAACATTCTTAGAGACTTTAATGTAATAAGCTATCATGGTATAGCGTAAATTTAAAATCAATCATTAGTTAGTTTAAATTACAACGAGATAACGTTTTTAATTGCTCGGTATTGCTGTGAGTGAATGAGGGTTGCAATGGTTGGAAATCCAAACGTTGGAAAAACAGCTTTACTCAACGCTTTAACATCTGGAAGTTTTATCGTTGGGAATTATCCGGGAACGACAGTAGAGATTAAGAGGGGAAAAGCAAAGATAAATGGAAAGGAAATAGAGTTTATAGATTTGCCCGGAATATACAGCCTTAAGGGTTACGCAGAGGATGAAAGAATTGTTAAAGAGTATTTCGAAAGGGAAAAACCTGATTTGATCTTAAATGTGATAAACTCTACTAGCATTGAGAGGGGATTGTACATAACTCTGAGAGTCATGCAGTTTAGAATACCTATGGTCATCGCATTGAACATGATCGATGAAGCCGAGAAAAGGGGAATAGAAATTGACGAAAAAAGGCTTTCAGAGATTCTCGGAGTTCCAGTTGTTAAAACAGTAGCAATAGGAAACATCGGGATAGATAAGCTTAAAGAGGAAATACTCAAAGGTGGGAAAGTTGGAAAGTTGAGAATTAATGGAGATGAGCTGGAAATCGTAAAAAAAGCAGAAGAAATATCTTCACAAGTGGTTATAAAAAGAAGAGATATCGAGTTACCAATTTTAGACGTAGTTTTGACAGATCCGTATCTAAGCATACCGATTTTTTTTGTAGTAATGTGGATACTCTTCAGGTTCACCTATGATGTTGCTACCCCTATAGTAGATTTCCTAGATCTGATATTTTCAGAATTGGCTGATTTTATTTCATCTAAAGGTGGAATATTTGAACTAATTGGAAATGGAGTTGTAAAAGGTGTTGGAAGTGTTCTTGTATTCTTACCGAATATAGCGTTTTTGTTTATAGGTGTTGCATTTCTTGAGCTAAGTGGATATTTGCCAAGGGCTGTTTTTGCTTTAGATAAGGTAATGCTCAAATTTGGCTTGAGTGGGAGATCAGTAGTTCCAATGATCTTAGGCTTTGGATGCAACGTTCCAGCTGTTATGGCTACCAGAACTATAGAAGATAGAAGAACGAGAGTTCTAACGATACTTATAGTACCGTTTATATCTTGCAGTGCAAGACTTCCGATTTACGTTCTGTTCACAGCTGTTTTCTTTCCCGGATTTGAGAGCTTCGTGATAATGGTTTTATATACGTTAGGAATAGCTATAGCTTTACTATCAGCGATAGTCCTGAGAAAAGTCGTATTCAAGGGAGAGCCTGAGTTCATAATGGAAATACCGCCACTAAGAGTTCCGAGGTTGAGGGATATATGGATATTGACTTGGAGTAGAACGAAGCACTTCTTAGTCAAAGCTGGAACGATAATATTTGCTATGTCGATAGTTGTTTGGTTTTTAACGAGTTATCCATCTGAAAACATAGCTAATAGCTATGCGGCAATGCTTGGAAAGGCTATAGCTCCAATCTTTGCACCGTTTGGATGGGATTGGAGAGCTGTAATAGCTTTGATAATGGGGTTAGTAGCTAAAGAAGTAGTAGTTGAGACGTTTGGAATTCTACTCGGCAACGCTAGGAATGTTATTGATATAATGTCTACTCCACAAGCCTTTGCGTTCTTGGTTTTTACACTGCTATACGTTCCATGTATGGCGACAGTTGCAACTATAAAAGCTGAAACGAATTGGAAGTATGCAGTTTTTTCAGTTGTTTATTCGATTGTCGTTGCATATGTGTTTGCACTTATTGCGTTTGAAGTTTTAAAGTTGCTAATTTAAAATAATTATTTTTATTTTAAACTTTAATTAATAAGAATTATATTTTAATTATACTTGAAATCATTAAATAGGCTATTCTGACTTTCTAACTATTTCATAACTTTTGAAACATTTGCGAGGACATTCCTTGTCCCAGGATTCATTGAAAGATTTTTGATAGTGTCTTACATTTATCCAACCCCCTAACCTCACCTTTCAACCTTTCTTCTTGATTATATTTATATTTCCGAATTCACTTCTATTTTTATTTTGAAATTATTATACAATATTAATATTTTATTAATCTTCAAGACTTGTTAACCTTAATTTGAAACAATTATGTGGGAAATATGCGATACCATGGAGATATTTGATACACATATACGTTCTGAGGGTAGAAGTGTTGAACACTTCGAAGAAATGACAAAAAACGGGATAAAAAAGGTGATAACGTGTGCATTCTATCCAATAGAACCTAGATTTATTTAGAAAGCTTACAACGTTTGAAATAGAGAGATGAAGATTTGCTGGAATTGAAATCTATCCAGCTATAGGAATTCATCCCAGATGTATACCTTCCAAGCATGAGAGAGATCTTAAAAATAAAAATATGGAAATTGATTGCACAGCATTTGGCGAAATTGGATTAGAAACTGGAAACGATTTAGAGGTAGAGGTTTTGACTAAACAGCTTAAACTTGCAAAGAGTTTAGAAAAGCCATGCATAATTACGAAGAAGATAATTGAAATCTTAGAGAAAATGGATTTTCCTGAGGTGTTAGCTGTTATAGATCACGTAAATTCTGGATACTACGCTGGATTAACAAGTTTAAATCGGTAAATTAAGTGAGAGAGAAGTTTACGAAATCATGTCAAAATACGGAGTTTATAAATTCATTTTAAATGGTGATACGGGCTTTGATAAAGCTGATATACTCGCAACGGTTAAGGCTGTGAAGTTCTTGTTAGATAAAGAGATTCCAAGAGAAGACGTCAAAAAGATTGCAATTGATAACGGGTTGAGATTATTTAAAATTTAAATTTATAATTATATATTATTTTTAAATATTTTAATTATAAATTTAAAAACTACAAATTTAAATACATTGTAAAACTAGAGAGTTTTATGGGTTATGTCAAAGTTAGAGTTAAGATTAGCAACATTGAAAAACTTGAAAAGTTCAAAGAATTGGATTTAATAGTTGATACAGGTGCCATATATACTGTAATAAGCAGAAGAATTCTTGAAGAATTAGAAATCAAGCCAATTGGTAAAAGAAGATTTAAACTAGCAAATGGAGAAGTAATCGAAAGGGAAGTTGGAATCTGTAGAATCGATTATAAAGATTTATTTACACACAGTATCGTAGTATTCGGTGAAGAGACGGATATGCAGATATTAGGTGTTACAACTCTAGAAGAATTGGGATTACAAGTCGATCCAGTTAGCGGTGAGCTAAAACCTATGGAATTGCTTTTGTTGTAAATAATCTAAATAATATTTTATGTTATTCAATCTTCTATTAGGTGATTGTATCGTACAATACCTCTATTAGGGTAGCAATACAACTACCTTCTATCACTAAAATTAGATAGAGCTACCCAATCGTAGTGTCTCTATGTTTAAAATTACTTATTGTAGAAATCATAAATATGATAGAAATTAAATGCCCTAACACGTGTTCCTTTCTGTGTTAATATCTAAGATACAATAAAAAACTCTAAAATCATTCGTATTCAATCGTAGCTGGTGGCTTTGGAGTTATATCGTAAACAACCCTCGAAACTTGCGGAATCTCGGATGTAATCCTTAAAGCTATCCTCTTAAGCTTTTCGTAATCGATTTTTAATGGTTCAGCTGTCATACCATCTCTTGAACTAACAGCTCTAATTGCTATTATATAGCCGTAAACTCTTATATCCCCTTTAACGCCAGTAGCCTTCCCGATTAAAGCGGCGAAACACTGCCACTTCTCATAGTCTTCGAGTTCCTCTTCAACTATTTTATTGGCTTTCCTTACAATTTCAACCTTCTCTGGAGTAACCTCTCCAACTATTCTTACAGCCAGACCCGGCCCAGGAAATGGCATTCTTTCACAGATCTCCTTTGGCAAACCCAAATACCTTGCGACTTCTCTTACCTCATCTTTATATAGATCTCTCAGCGGCTCTATTACATCTTTAAACTTGTACTTCGTTGGAAATCCGCCGACGTTGTGGTGAGATTTAATCCCACCTCTGCTCTCTATTATATCTGGATAAATAGTTCCCTGAATTAGGTATTCGGCGTTGTGTTCTTCAGCAATTCTTTCGAATATCCTTACAAACAACTCACCGATAACCTTTCTCTTCTCCTCTGGATCAACTACACCCTTTAAAGCTTTAAAGAACTCATCTCTCGCATCTACAAAAACCAAACCCATCTTGCCGAATACCTCTTTAATTCTCTCTGGTTCCCCTTCTCTCATCAGGCCCGTATCGACAAATACGGGAATTAGTCTATCTCCTATAGCCTTATAAGCTAATACGGTACAAACGGAGCTATCAACACCACCTGATAAAGCTATTATAGCCTTCCCATCTCCAACTCTCTCCCTTATCTCCTTAATAGCATTCTCAACAAACCTCTTAACGTCCATACTTCTCCTCCTTAAACTCTTTAGCGGCTTTAACAAGCCCAACAAACGGTGGAGAAGGGCTATATGGGCGAGATTTAAACTCTGGATGGAATTGGGTTCCTAAGAAGAACCTGTGCTTTGGATATTCAAGTATCTCCATCCTCCTACCATTATCTGAATACCCACTGAAAACTAAGCCATGAGCTTCGAGATCTCTAATATACTCTGGATTTACCTCGTACCTATGCCTATGTCTCTCGTATATCCTCTCAGATTTGTATAAACTGTATGCCAAGGTATTCGGTTTTACTATTACTTCAATTTCTCCCAGTCTCATAGTTCCCCCAAGCTCTTTGACTTTTCTCTGCTCTGGAAGAAGATCTATTACAGGATGGTCAGTATCAGCTAATTCACTACTATTCGCATCCTCCCAACCTATGACGTTTCTTGCAAATTCGACAACTGCAAGTTGAAAACCAAAGCATATTCCTAAAAACGGTATGTTGTTTTCTCTTGCGTATTGAATTGCTTTTATCTTTCCTTCAGCTCCTCTCTTTCCAAATCCACCTGGCACGAGTATCCCATGAGCTTTAATCTCAATATCCTCTTTACCTTCCAATTCTTCGCTGTCTATCCAGAGGTAATTCACTTTGCATCCTATGTGAATACCTGCATGCTTTAAAGCCTCTCTTATGCTCAGGTATGCATCTCTAACATCTATATACTTGCCGACTATTGCGATCGTCACCTCATCTTTCAGATTCTTCAACTTTTGAACTATCTCCTCCCATTCAAACTTGCCATCCCTTTTCTCAAGCTTCAACTTCTTTACAAGATACCTATCCAATCCCTCCCTTTTGAATATCAATGGAACTTCGTAGATGTCCTCAGCATCCTCATTGCTTATCACAGCTTCAACGGGAACATCGCAGAATAGGGAGATCTTTCTCTTTGTAGCCTCCTTAAGCCTTTCCTTGCATCTCCCAACTATTACATCTGGTTGCAAGCCTAACTCCCTAAGCTCTTTAACGCTGTGTTGTGTAGGCTTAGTCTTCTGCTCACCTCCAGCATCTAATGGCACAAGTGTTACGTGAACTAAAACGAAATCTTCTTCTCTCTCTTCGTTGTGCATCTGCCTTATAGCCTCTAAAAACGGCATTCCCTCGATATCTCCAACTGTTCCACCGACTTCTATCAGACATATCTCCGCGTTACTCTTCTTGGCAACTTCTCTTATCCAGTTCTTTATCTCATCGGTTACGTGCGGTATTATTTGAACAGTCTGTCCCAAGTATTCTCCTCTCCTCTCCTTCTCTATAACCCTCTTATATATCTTTCCAGTAGTTATGTTGTGCTCTCCCGTCAATTCAACACCTATAAACCTCTCGTAATGCCCCAAATCTAAATCGACTTCAGTTCCATCTTTGAGAACATAAACTTCTCCATGTTGAAACGGGTTCATAGTGCCAGCATCTATATTTATATATGGATCTATCTTTATGGGCACAACCCTGTAACCCATTTCAACTAAGAGTCTGCCTATAGATGCGGCTGTAATCCCTTTTCCCAATCCACTCATTACACCACCTGTAACAACTATGTACTTCATGTTCTCAACTCTGGTGGAAGCATGTTCGGAATCCCATCTTCAATCGGATATTCGACTTTACACTTCTTGCAGATCAACTTGCCTTTAATAATCTCCTCTTCGTTTTCCTCTTCGACTTCAAGCTCTAAATCTGATTTACACAATGGACAAGCTAAGATGTCAAGCAACTTCCTCTTCATATAATCAGATATTGCCTTGTTAATAAACCTTTATCGCAACGTTTAAAGACCTTCAAATGAATCGACTCAAATGGGCGTAGTAATTATAAACTTCAAAGCTTACAGAGAGGGTTTTGGAAGAAATGCTTACAAACTCGGTAAGATTGTTGAGGAAGTCGCATCGAAAACAGATGACTACTTGGCTATAGCCGTAAGCTTTCTCGACTTGCCAATTCTTGCAAAGGAGTTGAATATAGACGTATTCGCTCAGCACATAGATGCAGTCGAATTCGGTAGCCATACTGGAAGGATAAACGCCGAGATGATCAAGGAATACGGGGCTAAAGGTAGTCTTATAAACCACTCAGAGCGAAGGTTAAAACTTGCCGATATAGAGTTTAACGTTTCAAAGCTTAGAGAGCTAGGAATGGTTTCAATTGTTTGCACAAACAACGTCACAACTACTGCGGCTGCGGCTGCACTAAACCCGGATTACGTTGCAGTTGAACCCCCAGAACTAATTGGCACAGGGATTCCAGTGAGTAAAGCCGAGCCTGAAGTAGTAGAGAACTCCGTTAAAGCTGCAAAAGCTGTAAACCCAAATGTCAAGGTTTTGTGTGGTGCTGGCATAACAACTCATGAAGATTACGTGAGGGCTTTAGAATTAGGAGCTGAGGGAGTTTTAATTGCAAGTGGTATTGTAAAGGCAAAAGATCAAAAAAGAGCTTTAGAGGAACTAGTTGGACTTAGATAACTTTTTCTCCCTCTTTTTCTTTCTCTTCTTTGGTTTTTCATCGAGTAACTCCTCTAACTCCTCATCTGTTACGGGTTTCAAATCTAAGTATTCTTCGTACTCCTTAAACCTCCTCATCTGATTTCTCAGCTTATTTCGAAAAATATATCGTTTTCGCATCAACCAAAACCTTTTTAAGACTTCAGTCTGGGATGTAATCCAATGCACGAATTTGTAGTAATAGTAGTAGTACTCTTCTAAACCTTTGGGGTGTTTTTATGAGAGCCGCTGATGCCATTGTTCGGGCCTTGGAGTCTGAAGGTGTTGAGGTCATCTTTGGGATACCGGGTGGAGCTATAATAGAGGTTTACGATGCCCTTCACGATTCGAGCATACTACACATAACTACGAGGCATGAGCAAGCGGCAGTTCATGCGGCAGATGGATATGCGAGGGCAAGTGGAAGGGTTGGAGTTGCAATGGCTACCTCTGGGCCAGGAGCAACTAATACCGTTACAGGTATTGCTACTGCTTACATGGATTCCTCACCAATCGTAGTCTTTACAGGGCAAGTTCCAAGAGCTCTGATAGGAAACGACGCTTTTCAAGAAGCGGATACGACTGGAATTACTATGCCTATAACAAAACATAACTACCTCGTAACAGATCCAAACAAGCTTTTGAGAATTATAAGGGAGGCGTTTCACATAGCATCGACTGGAAGACCTGGGCCTGTTTTAATAGATCTTCCAAAAGACGTTACAATTGCAGATATCGAATACGATTACCCAGAGACGATAGATCTGATCGGTTACAAGCCAAAATATGAGGGACATCCAAAGCAGATAAAGAGAGCTGCTGAACTCATAATGAAGTCTGAAAGACCGATTATACTCGCTGGGGGTGGAGTTATAATTTCAAACGCAAGTAATGAACTCGTTAAGTTGGCTGAGACAATTCCAGCTTTTGTAGTTACAACTCTAATGGGAAAAGGGGCAATTCCCGAGACTCATCCACTCTGCTTAGGTATGATAGGAATGCATGGCTCTAAGTATGCGAATTACGCTGTGACGGAATGCGATCTATTAATAGCTGTTGGATGTCGTTTTAGCGATAGGACAACTGGAAGGATTTCTGGATTTGCCCCATATGCGAAGATTATCCACATAGACATAGATCCAGCGGAAATAGGGAAAAACGTAGATGTGGATGTTCCAATAGTTGGAGATGCAAAGCTCGTACTGTCAAAGCTCTTGGAGTATATAACTTACAAGAGAAGAAAGAAGTGGGAAGACAAGGTAAACGAGTGGCGTAGGAGGTATCCTTTAAGGTATAAAAGAGATGGATTTAAGCCTCAATACGTAATAGAAAAGGCTTGTGAAATCTTTTCAGATGCAATAGTCACAACCGAAGTCGGACAAAATCAGATGTGGGCAGCTCAATACTTCAAGGTGAAATATCCAAGACAGTTCATAACGAGTGGTGGGCTAGGAACTATGGGTTTTGGATTTCCAGCGGCTATTGGTGCGAAAATGGCCAAGCCGAATAAAGAGGTTATAGACATAGCTGGGGATGGTAGCTTTTTGATGAACATTCAAGAACTCGCTACATGCGTTCAGTATGGAATTGCTGTTAAGGTTTTGATACTGAACAACGGTTACCTTGGAATGGTTAGGCAGTGGCAGCAACTCTTCTACAAGGAGAAGTATTCGGCTACTTGCATAGGGTGTAAGGAGATGAGCTTTGAAAAGATTGCTGAAGGGTTTGGGGCAATTGGAATGACAGTTGAAAAGCCGAGTGAGGTGGAAGAGGCTTTGAAAGAGGCTAAAAAGATTGCTGCACCAGTCGTAATCGATTTCAGAATAGATCAAATCGAAAACGTTTACCCAATGGTTCCGCCTGGAGCGGCTTTAAATGAGATAATCGATGAGGAGGTGTGATATGAAGAACAACAGGCATACAATAGCAGTTTTAGTTGAGAACAAGCCAGGAGTCTTGGCAAGAGTAGCATCCCTCTTCAGGCGTAGGGGGTTTAACATAGAAAGCCTTTCAGTTGGAACTACTGAGAGAGACGACATATCGAGGATGACTATTGTTGTGAACGGAGATGAAAAAACAGTTGAACAGGTTATAAAGCAGTTGAACAAGTTAATTGAAGTCATAAAGATAAGTGATATCACGGAAAACTCCGTTGAGAGGGAGTTATGCCTAATCAAAGTAAACGCCCCTCCTGAAAACAGAGGGGAAATAATAGAGATTTCAAACATATTTAGGGCGAGGATTGTAGACGTTTCGAGAGATAGTTTTATAATAGAGATTACGGGAGATGAAGAAAAAATAGATGCGTTTATAGATCTGATGAGACAGTATGGCATAAAAGAGCTTGCAAGGACTGGAAAGGTTGCAATGGCTAGGGGTAGCAAAACCGTAAAGGTTTAATAACAACACTTAAATACCACTTCAATCATAATAATAATGGGGTGAAGGTGAATGGGTAAGATTGTGCACGCTCAGACTGTACTACCGATTGAGGTATTAGAGGAATTGAAGAAGAAGACTGGTGAGAGTTCGACGAAAGATGCAATAGCTAAGGCTATAGAACACTACTTGGCTTGTCCATACACTCATGAAGAACCGTTTGAGAAAAAGCTTGAAGAGGTTTTAAAGAAAAAGAGGAGGGCTTAAGCCTTTTAATTTTTTTAAGCCCTGTTCTCAAGGATTCTTTTTATAACCATATCTCTCGGAGTTTTGGCGATCCTTGCAACTAATTCGGGCTTATGTCCTTGACAAATTGCCAGCAGTTGGTTGTAGTCGAATACTGGGATCTCGTAGTCTATCATTCCAAGTTTTCGCATCTCCTCCTGTGATTCATCCATGAACATCAGGCAAGTTATGCAAGAGGTCACGATTAAATCTGGGTCAACTTCTTCTTTCATCGAATCGAGTTTTGCCTTTAAAAACTTTAGACTCGAAATCTTGTCGTGTGTGCTGAAACCTCCCGCACCCCCACAGCACTGAAGTTCCCTTTCATATGATGGAACTTCAGCTCCTAAAGCCTTAGTTAAATCCTTCAAAACCCTTGGATTCTCTGGATCGTCAAATGCTACTATTTCACTTGGCCTTAACACGTGACAGGGGTTTTGAACAACGGCTACTAATCCATCCAAGCTGTACTTCAAGCTCTCCTTGATTTTTTCAATCCCTACGACGTTGTACATCACATCTGTTATATGTCTGACATCCGTTTTGCCTTCGTATCTAAGCCCAGCAACGGACAAATGCTTCTCATTTATCAAGTCGAGTTTTCCATTTAAAAGCTTATGTCTACCGACTTTTAAGGAGCTATAACAGCTTCCACATTGAACAACTAAGTCAACACCTTTTTTCTCAGCTAAAGCTAAATTCCAAGCGTTTACAGCTAAAGCGGCATCTTCATCAACGGAATAAAATGTTCCATAAGCTGGACAGCATGCAGCCCCCTCTATTTCAACTAATTCAACTCCAATAGTTTTGAGTGATTCTCTAATAGCCTTTTCCACATCTGGTCTCAAAGCTGGCATGTTACACCCTAAAAACAGTCCAAATCTCATAGCTATCCCTCCACCATGAACATGTAGCTATACCTCTTAACGACTTCAGTTCTCTTTAGCATCTCTCTAAACTTCTCAAGGTAATCCTTCCTTGCCGCAACTGTTTGAATCTCTGGCAACTCGAAATCCGCTCTATCCCCTCTCAGCACGTTTTGCGTATGCCCTCTCTCAAATATCTCCCTCAAAACCATCGGAACATATGTTTCGTCCTCTTTGCACTGCCATCTCCTTATGGCTAAGACTATTTCAAACGGATTGGCTCTCCTTGGACACCTCTCCTCGCAAGCTCCACAAGTTACACACATCCAGGGTGTTTCCTCTTCGATTAATACTTCTTTTAAGCCGAGTTTACAGATGTGTATAAGCCTCTTAACGCTCAAAGGCATCTCTTCAGAAGTGTTAGCTGGACAGTCCGCAACACAAGTTCCGCATTCGTAGCACTTAAGTAAATCCTTCCCACCCAACTCTATCAACTCGTTTATCAAGTTCTTATCCCTCTGCTCAGTTAGCATTATCATTTAAACCACCTCAAATCTTCTCAAGGAATCTGTTAATCTCGTCGTATCTAAAAACTGGGCCATCTCTGCAGACGTATATACTCTCTATCCTACACCTCCCACACTTTCCAATTCCGCATTTCATCCTCCTTTCAAGTGTTGTATATATCTGGTCATCTTTAAATCCCAAATCTCTCAAGACGTTAAGTGTAATTCTAATCATTATAGGCGGCCCACAGACAATTGCCACGGTATCCTTTGGATCCGGTTTAATTCTCTTAACGTTATCTGGAACGAATCCAACGAAGTACTTCCATCCCTCCTCCGGTCTATCAATCGATAAATGAACATCGTAACCCTCTTCAATTAACTGCATCAGTTCATCCTTGTAAACCAAATCTTTGGAGCTTCTAGCACCGTAAATTATCGTTAGATTTCCATAGTCTTTCTTGTGATCTATTACCCATTGATATATAGATCTGAGCGGTGTTTGCCCAATTCCACCGCCTATTGTAACAACGTTTAAACCCTTCCACTCTTCGACTGGAAAGGCTCTACCTAAAGGCCCTCTTATACCTACTATATCACCCTCCTTTAACTCGTGCAACTTACTTGTAACTTTTCCAGTCTTTAAAACACTGAACTCCAAATCCGGTCTTGTTGGGGAATTTGCAATAGTAAACCAGCTTTCACCTCTTCCAAAAATCGACAAAAGGCATCCTTGCCCTGGCATGTAGTCGAATCTCTCTTTATCGATGAGCCTTACCTTAAAAGTCTTTATAGGCCTAGCACCTTTGACTTCATCCCTTACTTCGATTATCTCAGCTTTATACGGGATGTATGGATTCATATTCATACCTCCTCATCTGCTTAATCCGTTTATAACCTCTGTTATATCGATTCCAACTGGGCAAAACTCTATGCATCTCCCGCAACCTACGCAAAAGATCTCTCCTTTTCTCTTAACCATGTAATGGAATTTGTCGTAGAATCTATTCCTTAACCTCTGCCATTTCTCACTGCGTGGGTTATGGCTTGAAGTTTCTAAGGTGTACAACGGGAACATGCACGAATCCCAGCATCTATACCTATACCCCCTCTTCTCACCTTCATCCAGCATATCAAAGCAGTAACACGTCGGACAGAGATATGTGCAAACACCACAGCTTATGCAGTTCAATGCGACTTCTTTCCAGTAATCGCTCTCAAAAACCTCCGGCATAATCTTTGCGTTTTCAACGTTTATCGAGATTCTGAAGGATTCTAAGGCCCTCTTTTCGAGTTCTTCCTTAACCTTCAAATCCTCATCAGTAG
>Ga0190367_1000589_pt1 | contig 25347 bp, 30 predicted proteins | sample 4872181011_MG_FD_171838 | JGI IMG/M metagenome (GOLD analysis project Ga0190367, IMG submission 171838) | Hydrothermal vent microbial mat bacterial communities from Southern Trench, Guaymas Basin, Mexico - 4872-18-10-11_MG | ecosystem: Environmental > Aquatic > Marine > Hydrothermal vents >...
CTCTTATACCCGCCCCTCCTAGCCTCGACGAGTTTTAAACCTAGCAGACGCTCCGCTCTCGCCACCTTCTCCCAGGCCCTGCTATAGGGCTTGCCGAGGGAACGAGCGGTTTTAATCAAAGACCCGGTAGACCTTATCCCCCTGAGAATATCGGCGAGTTCCTCGTCGACGACTACCTTCCCGTCGAGTTCTAGGACTACCAAAACTCTAGGTTTCAACTTCCTGAGCGTACTCTCCTCTGACATCCACGTATAAGGGCAAGTGTAGGCGATTATATGTTACGTGAATACTCCATGATAACCGCGCCTAGCCAACCCTTAAGTCCCAGCTTAGTAGCTACGGGATCACTCTCATAGGTCCTGATAATAACCGCCCCGCGCGTAGACAGGTAACCCACCAACCTCCTAAGCGAATCTACGTCACACTCCAGGTAGAACGGGTTCACCTCAATTACCGGTTTTAAGTTGCCTGCCTCCCCTAGAATATACCTGTTAAATACGAACGTATAACCGCCTCTCCAGACCTCGTACGACTCCTCAATTACGGCGACGGCCCTGCCACAGCGCAGTACTTTCCCCGATTTTAAAAGCTCATCAAAAACCTCCTCAGTCAGCTTAACGGGATAGTAGCCTAAGCGCGCCGTACCCCTCCTCTCGTTAAACCCTACAGACGACTTTAACTCATCCCACTCAGCTTCGAACTCGACTTCGCCCCAGACGTGCGCCGACTGGAGTTTTTTATCTAGAGTCCTATAAAGCTGCTTAAAACCTGCTTTTCCAAAGAGCCCCTTAGCCGCCGTATTCCCGGGGTCTACGAACAGGTACGTGTACGGCAAATCCAGCCACGTGAGCGCTTTTAAGAGAAGAGCGGTACCTATTCCCACCCTTCTCCACGACCTGTGCACTAGAAGTGCGCCTATCAACCCACAGTTATACATGTACTTCAGGGCGTAAATAGACCCCACCGTCCTCCCGTAAACCCTAGCCTCAAAGACTTCGCACTTGCCTGTTTTAAGTAGGATGTCGATTAACTCTAGGTCTGCAGGGTATACGTACGGTTCGCCCAGATGCTCTCCGAAGAGTCTCCTTATACCCTCTAGGTCACCGGTTTCGGCTACGATTATTCTCGCGCTCCAAAAGTTAACCCCTAATACTCCCTTAAGATTTGATTTAAAGGTGCAATTTAATTATCAGATATCTGATAACGGATAAATAGACGAACCCGGCTAAGTAAGTTGGTGGGAAACCTTGAAGCTCAGTAGGGGATTAATTGTCTTCCTAGCTGTAGTCTTAGTAGTTGGGCTCGCCGTGTCGTACGTATGGTTCGTGGCTTCTCAACGCGAGCAGTCTCTGAAGATTTTCCACGCTGGTAGTCTAGCTTTAGCCCTTAAAGACGTTGAGGAGGCCTACGAGAGGAGCCATCCGTACATCGATATAATGCGTGAGCCTTCGGGAAGTGTTAAGGCTGTTAGGAAGGTTAGCGACTTGGGTAAGCACTGTGACGTAGTTATGGTGGCGGACTACACGGTCATAGAGAAGTACTTGTTCCCGGAGTATGCCAACTGGCTGATTATCTTCTGCTCTAATGAGGTAGTGCTGTGCTACACGGATAAGAGCGCTCATAGCGACATGATAAACGAGGATAACTGGTACGAGGTGCTAACAAGGGAGGGAGTAAGGTACGGCTTCTCCAACCCTAACATAGACCCCTGCGGGTATAGGTCTCTCTCCATACTCTACATAGCCTCCCAATACTATGGGGAAGCTGGGATTTGGGAGAGCTTGGTCACGAGGTACATAAGGAATATCCGGGTGGAAGTGAACTCCTCAGGGCACTACTTGTTCTTCCCAGCCGAGCCAGAGTACGAGCATGGGGAGAAACTCGTATTGAGGGATAAGAGCGTCGACTTGATACAGCTACTCGAAGCTGGCACTCTAGACTACGCGTTTGAGTATAGAAGCGTGGCTGAGGAGCACGGGTTAAAGTACGTCAGGCTTCCCCCTGAGCTGAACCTAGCGGGAGACCCCTTCATAGACGTCTACGTCGTCCTCTACTCAGGAGATCCCCAGAGGCAGAGAGCTATAGAGATAACGAAGATAAGATACGGGCTCACGATACCGAATACGTGTGAGAACTGCGAGGAAGCTGTGAAGTTCTTAGAGTGGCTGCTATACGGCGAGGGGATAAAAATCCTGGAGGAGCACGGCTTCACTTTGATACCTTACGAGTACGTGGGTAACGTACCCGCCCCGCTGAGAAGAAGTTAGCTTTAATAGTACTACGTAGTACGTACTACCGCTATGGAAATAGTAACCGTGACGAGGAAGTACCAGGTGACTATCCCGTCCAGCGTTAGGGAGAAGCTGGGGATTAGGGTTGGCGATAAGCTGCGCGTGAGAGTGGAGGGAGGTAAGATAGTGATGGAGCCCTTATTTGAGCGGCGGGGGAACCCCTTGGAGGAGTTGTTGAGCATCTTCGAGAAGCCTCTGGATATTAACGCCGTGAAGCTGGTGGAGGAGACCTGGGATGAATATTAGAGCGTATATCGATACTAACGTGTTCATATACGCGATTGTCCACCACCCAAAGTACGGCGAGGACTGCATGAAAGTATTGAGAGATGTTATGAGTGGTAAGCTGGAGGGGTGTGGGTCTCTCCTCGTGGCCGTAGAGTTACTGGGAGCTATCTCAAGGATAAAGCCCGAAGCTGTTTCTAGAGCTGTGAACGCTTACTTCTCGCTGGTACCCCATATCTTCGGCCTCTCCGAGGAAGCAGTTAAACTGGCGTGTTTAATCGATGAAGTTACCGGTATCGGGCATGATAGCTTGCATCTAGCCATAATGCTGCTGAATAACGTAGATACCGTCATTACATTCGACACAGACGACTGGGCGAAGGCGGTCCAGAGCTTCGACGAGATAAGGAGTAGGGTGCAGAGGGAGGGAATTAGATTACCCTTTAGGGAGATCCGCGTAGTAACCCCGTCGGAATACGTGTCTCTCCGTGGCTCGAGGGACGGAGCGGGCGGATGACTATGAGGGCAAACCTGGTTATCTTCCCCATTATCGGTTCGATAATAGTCTTGTTCCTACTAATACCAATAGTGATATGCTTAGGTCTGGGCGCGCCACACGTAACCGAAGTGTTTCACGATAGGGAAGCCGTGAAGGCTTTATACCTGAGCCTCCACGCGGGATTAACGTCCTCGCTGTTGATAACGCTCAGCGGCGTCCCCTTGGCCTACTCTTTCTCTAGGAGGAAGACCACGGTTACCAAGGTTGTGGAGAGCTTGCTGGAGATACCGCTGGCATTACCCCATAGCGTAGCTGGGATAATGGTTCTGGTGGCCTATAACTCTAGGGCTCCCATAGGCTCGCTTCTAGCCCGACTAGGCTTAGTTATAGAGGATAGTTACTGGGGGATAGTGTTCGCGATGGCTTTCGTCTCAGCCCCCATATTCATCACCACGATGAGAGCTGGCTTTGACTCCGTAGATGTAGAGCTGGAGAACGTCGCCAGGACTCTCGGGGCTTCAGGCCTTGAAACTTTCTTCACTGTATCCCTACCCCTAGCCCTGAGACATCTCGTAGCTGGTTTTGTGCTGTCGTTCGCGAGGGGGATTAGCGAGGTCGGGGCCGTGATGATAGTAGCCTACTACCCTAAGGTGGCCGCAGTCCTAGTCATAGAGAGGTTCCTGGGATACGGGTTATCCGCCGCGATGTCCCTCTCGGCGGCCCTCGCACTGATAAGCCTGGTCATCTTCGTGGCGTTGAGGCTCGTGACGAAGAGGGGAGGTTAGCATGAAGGTAAAACTAGAGCTTGCAGACGTGTACAAATCTTTCGGGGATTTCACGATTAGGAACGTGAACCTCCAGGTGCTGGAGGGGGAGTACTTCGTCGTGCTGGGTCCTTCAGGTGCTGGGAAAACCCTCTTGCTTCAGGTGATAGCAGGCATATATCGCCCCGATAGAGGGCGTATAATTATAGACAGCGCAGACGTGACTAACACGCCTCCCGAGAAGCGGAACGTAGGATACGTCCCGCAGAATTACGCCCTATTCCCCCACCTAAATGTGCGTGAGAACATAGAGTACGGCCTTAAGGTGAGGAGACTAGATAGCGGCGAAATCGAGAAGAGAGTCAGGGAGGTGGCCGATAAACTCGGTATAAGGCACCTGCTCGGAAGGGACGTGAAGACTCTAAGCGGAGGAGAAGCCCAAAGGGTGGCCTTAGCCAGAGCCCTAGTTATACAACCCAGGTTACTGTTACTAGACGAGCCGCTAGCAGCTGTAGACCCAGTGTTAAGGTGGGAGTTGAGAGACTTTTTGAAGTCCATAAGAGAGAAGTTTAATACAACCGTCATACACGTTACGCACGACTTCTCCGAAGCTCTAGCCTTGGCAGATAGAATCGCCGTTATGAATAAGGGAGAAATAGTGCAGGTCGGCCCGCCCCACGAAATATTCTACGAGCCTAAGTCAGAGTTCGTAGCTTGGTTCACTAGGGCTGGCAACGTGTTCAAGGGGTACGCCGAGCCCAAGGGGCCAGGGGTATCTGTAGTAAGCTTGGGCCCGTTCGATATAGTGGTTAAGGGTAACTACAAGGGCCCCGTCACCGTGATGTTCAGGCCCGAATACGCGGTGGTAGCCAGGGAAAAGCTGGAGTCTAGCGCTAGGAACGAGATAGAAGGCGTAATAAAGGATTACGTGGACGAGGGAGCGTTGGTACTCTTAAAAGTCTCATGCGGCGGGGTGACTGTTAAGGCCTACGTGACTAAAGTGTCCTTCCAAGAGCTGGGGTTAAAGCCGGGAGAAAAAGTGTACTTGTATGTTAAGGCGTCTCAAGTTCACGTTATACGCTAGCGCCCTTTAAGAGCCGCTCTGTAAACCTCCCTAACAACTTTCTCGTTTATGGGTATAGGCGTGTTCTGCAGGTTTCTCTCGTAGGACAGGGACTCTTTCACGGCCTCGTCTAAATTCTCCTCTTTAAAGCCCACTTCGGCGATGCTCTTAGGAATTCTTACCTCGTCCTCAAGCTTCTTCAACTCTCTAACGAAGAACTCCACGGAGCGGCCTACGCCTATCATGACTCCCAGCCGCTCTATCTTCTCTGGTTCTTTCTCACTGATCAACTCTAACGCGTGCGGTAGTAGCAGGGCGTTAGCCAGCCCGTGGTGTACGTTGAACTTAGTCGTTAAGTAGTAGCCTAACCCGTGAACCATCATGGTACCCGCGTGATTTATGGCGAAACCAGCTAACATACTCGCGAAGTATACCTTCTCCCTGGCCTCCAAGGAGCCTTTAACAGCATCGCCAAGCCAGTCGAATATCAACCTCACAGCCCTTTCCGCGTAGATATCTGAGAGCGGGTCTGCCTTCACACTTAAGTAAGCCTCCACGGCATGGCTTAGGGCGTCAAAACCCGTCCAAGCAGTTAGCTCCGGGCTCATGTGTTTGAGGACTGTCGGGTCTAGTATCGCGGTTTTCGGTATTATGGGGTACCCAACTATGACCTTCTTCTTGTTCTGCTTGGTATCCGTTATAACAGCGTACCTCGTCACCTCGCTACCAGTACCAGCCGTAGTAGGCACCGCAATTACGGGCAAGACCTCCTCCTCTATTACGCGCGGGTAGAAGTAGTCGTAGGCAGAACCCCCCAGTACGGACACTACAGCTATTCCTTTAGCTGCATCCATGGGGCTTCCTCCACCGAACGCCACGACTACGTCTGCGCCGAACTCCACTACTGCTTTAGCCCCTTTATCCACGGTTTCAGCTGACGGGTTAGGCTCTACCTTGTCGAACACCGTCACCTTTAGCCCGGCCTCTTCGAGCTTCTTAGTTATGTAATCCGTATATCCATATTTCCTAGCGAAAGTCCTTCCAGTGACTAGAATGGCTTTAGTACCCCAACGCCTCACCTCTTCTCCGATCAAACTCAAACTATTAGTGCCGAACACTATCTTTCCGGGCTGCCAGGAAACGAACTTCATAGTCATGTGCTTTAAAGCCATTAACATAGATTAAAATGCTCTACTCGTAATACTTACGGGGGATGAGGAGAAAGTGCTGCCTGACTATTGATGAAGCCGGCCGATGATGACCCCCGTCTCCACATCCTTTAGAAATAGGGCGATGGAGGAGAATCCTATATACGCAGCTCCGCCTATCGAAAGGAGAAGCACTTTATTTTTACCTTCTCAAAGAGGAAAGCAAGAGGAGGTGATGGTGTGGAGGAGATCTATGTACGGCCTGAAAGGCAGCCGATTAGGATTAGCCCTAGGGCGATAGGCATTATTATCTTGTTTATAGCCCTGTTCACCGCACTAGCCTTGGCTGGGACTATCATTGGGAATGTGGGTGTTAGCGAAGCCGCTATAGTTGTGGATCCTCTGTCGGGTAATAAGAGAGTGGTTATAGGACCTAGGCTGTTCTTCAAAGCTCCCTGGGAGTACTACGTGAAGATATACCTTGGAGTAGAGGCACTCGACATGTGGACGGAGGCCGGTGGAAGGACTGGAGAGTGGCCAGCTGTAACGTGCCTCACAAGGGACGGCTTAGAAGTCAGAGTGGACATAACGATACGGTGGAGAGTTGACCCCTCACACGTCTTACGCCTCTACGAGTACTACCCGCGCTTAGACTGGGAGACCACCACCCTAGCCAGCTTGCTCAGAGAGACCGTAAGGAACATTATAGCTCAGTACACAGCCGTCGAAACCATAGAGAAGAGGGCGGAAATCTCTCAAAAGATAATAGATGAATTCTTGAACGCCGTTCAGAGGGAGAGCAACCTGGCCGGGGCCATACTAATCGAGGGCATAGACCTGAGAAACATAGAGTTGCCAGAGAGGTTCAAAGCCGCCGTAGAAAGTAAGCTAGCGGAAGAGCAGGAGAAGATCGCCGCGGAGTTTAGGAGAGAGAGAATGTTGATAGAGGCGAACGCAACTGCTATGTCGAGGATACTACAGGCTAGGGGTGAGGCTCAGGCAATACTGATAAAGGCTAACTCGACAGCTGAGGCTTACAGGATAATACTGGAGGCGTTAGGGGGTAATCAGACTCAAATGGCTCAGCTCCTAGCTCTGAAAGAGGTTCTGAGAGATTTGAAAGGACCGGTTATTATCCTCCTATCCCCGGGTCAGGGAGGGATTATACCCGTAATTCCGCTCCCCTCACAGGAAGAGTGATAAGATGAGATGGGGGTTAATACTAGCGTTACTAATCCTTGGATTCGCTATCTACGCAGCCATGCAACTCTACGACCAGTACCGCGCGGCAAGGGACGTCGAGATAGTAGACGTCTTAGTAGAGGTTAAAGGGGTAGAGCTTGAGGAGAGCTTCCAAGTCAAGGGGAATGTGTACCTCGTGCTAACAGTGATCCTCCTCAACCATGGGACGGAGAAGCTCGACGTCTACGTGACCAGAGTGCAACTGTACGTGAGCGGAGTTCGCGTAGGCGAGTTCAAGAATGAAATACACGCGTACGTACCCCCGGGTGAGGAGAGGACATTTAGAGTCCCAGTTGCATTACCCGTCGAAGCTGTGCCAGTACTCATAGGAGCGCTGAACAAGCAACTGATAGAGAGCGGGGAAATACCAGTCGAGGCAAAGGTAGAAGTACAGGTACCCATCAGAGTTCTAGGCTACGACGTGGTGAGACTTCCCTTCACGTTCACGATAACGACGAAGCTCTAACCTTTTATGAGACAAATACGCGTTAGTACGGGGATGACGAAACGACGGTCTTATGAGCGGTGAAGAGTCTTTTCGCCCCTGACCCATTTGCTACTAAGAAGTATAGGAAATTAAAGCTACGATGTGCGTGCTTCTTCGCTAGTAACCGATACTACCTTTATCAGGTAGTTCCTTAGAGGTAATTCTTTGGTGATATGAAAACTATTTACCTCACCTCTCCCAGAGGTATTACAAGCCCGCCATGTATCGAAACCTCGCTTTAGTCGTAGGTGACAGCTCGAATGTCCTTATATCGGTAAGCTGTACCAAACTATTAATTCACAGCCCCCACAAGCTTTAACCTCCACTATGGCGCTATGACTCTCAGTATCTTTATTGTCGATAGCCGCATACATGTACACAGGCCCCGCCAGGCCTAAGCTCACAGTACCAGTCATGGGCTGGCCGCTGCGTTAGTCGAAAATATTTTAACCGTATTTAAACAGCAGTCCTGCGCCGTGAAACATGGAAATAAATACTAGTTGAGAGCGTCAGTACGGAGTTGATACATCACTCGTTCGGTTCCCCGAAACTTTCATCATCCTAAAAACAGGGATAACTTCGATGCTTAAATTTCCTTGGCTTGTACATTGCTCTTACGTTCTCCCCCTAGGTTCTCGACCAAGTTGTTTATCTCCGCGTGCTGCTGAGCTAAGTGCTTAACATACTCACGTAATGCCTTTCGGATAACCTCGCTTATGCTCGCCTTTTCCTTACGGGCTAGTTTCTTCAACCTGGTATATGTTTCTTCGTCTAACCAAAAGCTAACGACAACGGTATCCCTCATAGCTAAATCTAGGTAAGGATTAACCCCTTAAAATATTAAAATCGCATGCTTTAGAGTGCTTCCCCTTACAGCACACAGTTGTATTTAGTCTATTGACGAAGTATCATACGACAATCCTTATTAGAGACATGTACCAACACTCTTCTGATGCTGAAAATAGCCGCCCTTGTATGCCTAACATCGATAATACTCTTCACCATAGTCAGTGGGTTAACTGAGGGAGCATTCCTAGCTCTACTCGCGTTCCTCTCAGCTGCACTAATGCCTCTAAAGAAGGAGGAGAAAGACTAAGGCTTCACGCTACATAAATACCCTAGTAAGATTATGATTAAGGATAACACGTAAGTTAGGAATAATAGTAATATTTTAAATTGTCTCTCCCTCATCTTAGGCTAGTTGTTAAGTACTAAGTAATAAACACTTCTTTCACCCGAACTTAAGTATGGATTCCGAAAGATGCAGTAGAACCCTTATTCGCGAACTATATAGAGATAAATTCCCGAGAATGGAATTAATGGTATAATTTCTCTCAGGTTTCTCGGCGGCCTTGTCTTTTGAAAGCTATGTGGCGAAGTATTTCCTTAGCTGTTATGATGCCTAATAGCTTGTTCTCGGAGTCTACTACAGCGACTTTATCAACTTCGTGCTCTATCATTTTCCTCATGACTTCGCCCAGCTCCTCGGAGGGGTGTACGGCGACTCCTCTGTGAATGGGCAGGTACGCTAGTTCTATGTTTAAAGCTTTTCCTCTCAGGAAGATTAAGTCTTCTACTTTGATGAAGCCTTGGAACCTGTTCTCGCCGTCTACTACTGGGTACATCCTGTACGGGTACTTCCTCGTTAGATTGATAGCCGAACCCACTTTGTCTGTGCATCTGAGTTTCACAGGCGCTTTAATCATTATTTGACTGGCTTTGACTTCTTTTAATATACTCGAGTTCTCCTCTAATAGGTGCTCGTAGAGTATGGATAGCGAGCCTATCTTAGACGCCCCATGAGCAGGCGACTCCACTCTTGAGCGTACCTGGCTCTCGTAAATCGAGTAATGCCCCGTGATTAGGTAGCAGAGGATTGTCGTGAGTAGCGAAGGAGTAAAGAGCTCATACTCGCCCGTCATTTCGCTCACCATGAGAATAGTAGCTATGGGAACCTTGCCTACACCCCCGAAGAACGACATCATTCCGACCACGACATAAGCCGCAACTGGAACATCATAACCAGGTAGTAACTCCTTTGCCAAAAGCCATATGGAAGCCCCTATTGACCCTCCTATCACTAAGGCTGGAGCGAATGTACCACCACTCCCACCGGAAGCTACAGTGAAAGCCGTAGATAAGATTTTTAGAAAAGGCAGCAATATTAAGACGGTTATAGATAGGTAATTAAAGTCCCCGTTTATAGCCATTTGGAGCCAGCCGTAGCTTGAACCCAGCACTTGAGGAAAGAAGACCCCCATTAGGCCTGTTAATAGTCCCCCTATTGCTGGCTTTAGCATGTCAGGTACCGTTTCTATTCTTTTAAAAAAGTCTCTTAGCTGATAGAATACCTTCACGTAAATTACACCCACAAAGCCGTTTACTACTCCGAGCAATACGAAGAAGAATAATGTTAACGGCTCGTATAGCTTATAACTCATTCCCGCCAAGTTTGTGGCGAAAAATATATGTCTCCAGCCTGTGAGATAACCGGTTATTAAGTACCCTACGAGTGAAGCGATGAAAGCTGGAGGTATTACCTCGGTCTCAAAATCCATCAAGTAAAGTATTTCCGATGCAAATATCGCTCCCCCAAAAGGGGCTTTAAATATAGACCCCATTCCTGCGCCCAGACCCACAGCTAAAGCTATCCTAGTGTCCTTAGCATTTAACTTAAAGAGCCGTGCGAGGAAGGAGCCAAAACCTCCACCTATTTGTGCTACTGGCCCCTCCTTACCTGCGCTACCTCCAGAACCTATGGTAATAGCTGAGGTGATTAATTTTGTAATAGATGCCCGCAGTCTTATATTCCCCTCTTTGTAATGGAATGCATCTATCGCAGCATCTGTACCATCACCTTCGGCTTCTGGTGCAAACCTATATACAAGGACGCCGCTCAGCAGCCCTCCCAGCAGTGGTGGGATTAATAATAACCATCTATTTGAAGGCATAGTGAAAGATGTAGAGGGCGAGCCGGGTAAAGGCGGCTCGTACCCAGCTATACGCCCTAGGAAGACCTCTGTTGAGAAATGGATTAACCATTCGAAGGTTACTGCTCCTAACCCGCTTACGATGCCTATCAGCACGGCTATGGTGATCCATCTCCTAAAGTACTCTAGCTCGCCCTTTAAGGAGTGATGTACAGATACCAGGTTCACCACCCACTAGCAGAGTTCTTGGGATGGTCTCCAGATCCTTTTCAGCCTTATACACGGTGAGGAATAAATTTATCTATAACGTTCATGCTACATTTTCGATAAAAACATGTGAAATGCGAGAGATTATTAGGTTATTTTTAGAGGAGAAGATTTCTTATTTTTGTAATTTTTGGAAGCCTTTGCGAATTACAGCGATGTACCTGCTTATGCTCCCCCTTTGTATGTAAATCACTATTACTACGAACGCTGCCACGAATAGGCCTATGACTGCAATCGCCAAGATGGGGAGCTTCCTCTCCTCTATTACCATGTATATAGTCGAGTACTGTGTTAAGGAGCGCTCCTCCTGCACCCACTTTATCTTTACCTCTATGGGCATAACCCCTACAGGGGCTACATCGTCTACGTCTACCTCGAAAGAAATGAGCCTCTTCTCGCTAGGGGAAAGGGTACCTATATATGTGCTCGTAGTCCCCGTGAGGAAAGGCGAGTATATTTCTACGCGTATATCTTTGGCCGTGCTGGAGGAGTTGTTCTCAACTTCAAGTATTATCTCGTAGCCCCTCTGGCCTGTGTAAGCCTTTAGCAACGTCACGTTACGTACGTTAAACCTGGCCTTCTCAAGTACCGTGACATGGAACTTCACTGGCTGGTTGGAGGCGTTGATAATCACTAAGTGATTGCCAGGCGGGGCATTCTCGTCAACGTCTACTAAGAAGGTTATAGTCGCCGTTTGACCCACAGGCAGGTACGATATGAATGCCCTCGACCCCGCAGCTGTGGAGGGTCTTATCCAGTCCCCCTCCAGCAGGTTTAGCTCTACGTTCTTAGCAACATAGTCCCCTGAATTGACCAGCGTAACTACTAGCCTGACGAAGCTATCTCCAGGAAAGATTGCGTGGGGAACTGTTTTGACATAGACTACTGATATCTCCCACGCTCCCTCAACCTTGTAACCTAGGGTCATGAGCCTGCTGTAGGTGTTGCCCCACTCGTCCGAGTAGCTGAGCGACGCCACTAGTTGGATTGCCCCGTAGACTTTCGGCTGTATGAATACTTGGTATTTTAACTCAATGAACCCACCTGGAGCTATGCTCTCGACTCTAGTGTAGGAGGGGCCGACGACAGCGCCTATCTCTAGGCTTTGGGAGGCCAGTGAGAACGTGACATTCTTCGCGAGACCTAAGCCTTCATTCTTAATTTTTATAGTAATAGTATTCATATTGTTTGGTAACAGGGCTTTATCTTCAGTCTCTACCACGAGCTCTGGTTTACCCGGCTCTACGATCCTAAAGGAGAGGTCGACTGAATCCGCGTAGTCGAAGCCAGCGTCGTCGTAATAGCGTATCCTTACCGTCATAACCGCAGTCGGGGATTCTGTCACTTCCTCCGCCACTACGGATAGTTGGAGCGTGGCGTTTTCGCCTGAGGCTAGCTCCTCGAAGTGGAAGCGGCTCACTGATAACACATAGAGACCGCGTCCTGAGACTACGTCTACTACCACGTCCACCGCGTCGTCGCCACCGATATTCATCAATATGATGGTGGCGTTTACAGGCTTACCTTTAGGGAGGGAGGTGTTTAGGGCTTTCACCGTTAGAATGGGTGTTTCGCCTCTAGCTACCTCTAAGCCAAGAGTAATCGTAGTCGTATGGGTATCTCCGTACTCGTCAAAATAAGATATCCTCAGGTTGAGAGTCGCCGTACCCGTTACTTCCCTGTCGACTCTGACTGTAGCGCTGTATCTCACAGAGCCTCCAGGAGAAATATCGCCCAACGTCCTAGAGGACCCACTCAGCACTGCTATGCCAGGCGACCCGGGGGACAGGTAGGCGTGTACGTCTCTAGCTGTTCCCGACCCAGTATTAATCACCGTTACCCAGATAGTCGTTTTACGTCCAGAAACTACTCGAGTAGGGGATAGGCTGGCCGATATGTGAGGCCCCGCCTTCCTTTCAACCGTGAAACCCACCGTTAGAGTTGTAGTGCTAGGAGTCTGAGAGAAATCCTCGTACGCTAGGTTTACGGTTAAAGCTACGCTGTCACCCGCCGTGCTGTCCACTATTAACTTCACGGGTATCTCCAGGCTTTGACCCACTTCTACAATGCCCTCTTTGTACACGTTGCCCTCCAACACGGTTACGAAGGCGCTTGCGGGGGTTACTGTCACCTCTAAGTTCCGCGCAGGCGCGTCTTCCACGGATAACGTGAGTACTACCTCGCTTACCTCTCCCCTCTCCAGCGTGGTTTTGTCTGGTGTAACTGAGAAACTCGGCTCTCCGACAAAGCCTATCTGGAAGTTTATAGTTGCAGTCTGAGGGTTGCCGTCCTTCTGGAAGTCTATTGTGAGCGTGGCATCGTAGTAAGAGGACTTAGCGTCAGACGGCACGTTTAAGTCGAATGACAGCTCAAGAGAAGCCCCCTGAGGTAGTGCCGAGGGATAGGAGTCCGTGTCTGTTAGGTCTGTCCCAGCTACGTCATGAACGGTGAGGGTAGCCGAGATAGAAGAAGCTTGACCTGTGCCCTGATACCTCACCTTAACTACTAGTGTGTTGAGCGCCCCTAAGGTTAATGGAGCAGACCAATAAGCGTCAACAAGCTCGAAGGTACCAGGACGGGAGATACTCGGAACTCCCAATAAGGAGACCAAGATTACCAGCACGAGAACACAAGTCTTAACGAGGCCCTTCATCTACTCCACCCTCAACCTGAGCATCTTAATAGCTAGGGCCAGGAAGATCAAGGTTTCAATCCCCAGAACTACGAGATTCTCCAAAGTCTCGGCGAGCGCCCAACCCCTGAGCTGGATATTCCTGAAAGCCTTAAGGAAGTGGTATAAGGGGAGTATCTTGCTGAAAACCCTTATCTCTGGCGAGAGCATCTCCGTAGGTGTGAAAAAGCCCGAGAAGAGCATAGAGGGTATGAAGAGAAAGATAGCCGTCTGGTAGGCCTGGAGCTGGTTCTTAGATATAACGGATATGAGTAGCCCTAGGCTAAGTGAGCAGAAGAGTAACAGCAGTGAGACTACCATGAGGTCGATCAGGGCCCCCTTAACCTTAACTCCGAAGATGGAGACCGCAACTGCCAAGGTTAGAACTGTATCTAAAACCGTAACTATAGAGTAGGCAGCCAACTTCCCGAGAACTATGTCCATACTAGATATCGGGGTCATAATTAACTGCTCAAACGTTCTGCGCTCCCTCTCCCTGCTTATAGAGACCGCTATTAAGCTCATAGGAACCAAGTGCAGTAGTATGCCCATGACTACAGCTGTGAATACGTCTACTCGTGAAACCACAGGGCCGTAAACCGTGTGTCTAATAACATCTATGACAAAGGTTCCATAGCGTTCTGAAGCCGTTTTCTGGAACTCCTGGACGGCTACCACTACTGCTTCCCACACCACTTCAGAGACTGTGGCGTAGCTAGAATCTAAAACTACTTCCACGTTCGTACTTTTACCCTTCAGGATACACTCGCTGAATTCTTCAGGGATTAAAACAGCCGCATACACCTTACCTTTCCTAACAAGGTTAATACCAGCATCTGGTGTAGGGGCGAAGTACTCTATGTGGAAATCCCCGCTTTTCCTTAACGCTTCTATTAGCTGCCACGATACAGTACCTCCGTCCGAGTCGACGACCGCTATCGGTACTGCGCCTCCGCCTCCCCCATATCCAGCAACGAACATTGCCATGACCATTACTGGCATAAAGAGAACCATCACTAGAGTCTTAGGGTCTCTGAGGAGTTGTTTGATATCCTTGATAATTAAAGCCATGAGGGCCAAAAGCTGTCACCCTGTCAATTTGATAAAAGCATCCTCTAAGCTCACCTGTACCTGGTAGGCCCTACGTATCTCCGCTCCAAGCCCTCTTAATGTCTCTACGATCTCGGCAAGCCTAACAGATGCGTCGTCAACCAGTAGCTCAGCCTTGTACAAGCCATCAGTATATTCTTCCCTAATTACCCTCCGAACCCCATCTAGAGTATCCAAGGACAGCTTACCGTTATACACGAGTTCAACCGCTATGATGTCACCTCCGAACGCTAGCCTCTTAATTTCCAGAGGCGTCCCTTCGGCTATAATTCTCCCCCTACTCATCAGAGCCAGCTTGTCACAGTTCTCTGCTTCGTCCATGTAATGCGTGGTTACGAGAATGGTAACGCCCGCCTCCTTGAGCTGCCTAAACTTCTCCCAAAAGTACCTCCTCAGGGGAGGATCTACCCCAGCTGTGGGCTCATCTACTATCAATAACTTAGGCCTATGAACCAGAGATACTGCGAGCGCTAACCGCTGTTTAGTACCCCCACTCAACTTACCGGCGAGCCTATCTCGATACTCCCCCAGTATGAACTCCTCTATTAACTCCTTGGTCCTTTTCTCGGCCTCGCTCCTAGACATCCCGTATAGCGAGGCGTAGAGCTTGATGTTCTCCTCTACTGTCAGGTCTTCGTACAGGCTGAAACGTTGAGGCATATAGCCCGCAATCCTCAGCACTTCCTTCCTGTTCCGCTCTACGTTTATCCCGAATATCTTAACGTAGCCTTTGGTCGGCTTGAGGAGGCCTAGGATCATCCTTATGGTCGTCGTTTTGCCAGCGCCGTTGGGGCCTAGTAGCCCGAATATCGTGCCGCTCCTTACCTTTAGGTTAACGTTGTCCACAGCCTTTGTACTTCCGAAAATCTTCGTGAGCCCTACGGTCTCTATAGCGTACATAATCCCTAGGTAACACGTCGGCGAGAGAGATTTATACCTTTTTTAACGTTAAAAAGTTAATGAATTCGGAAGTGCTTAAGCTGGCTAGGGATAGACTGAGGGAGCTGGGGTTGTCCAGACACGAAGCGTCCGCGTACCTGGCGCTACTCACTATGGGGGAAATGACCCCGCGAGATGTAAGTGAGGCCACAGGTATACCCTACACCAAGGTTTACGATGTTCTGAGAAGACTTGAGAGGAAGGGGTGGGTTGTAGCGGTTTCTGAGGGGCCTCTACTCTACTCAGCGAGACGGCCAGACGACGTACTAGAGAGCTTGCGGCAAGACTTTGAGAAGAAACTTTCAGAAGTGAAAGACTTGCTGAACGTTTTCGAGAAGGGCGTAGGGCTGACCCCACCATCTAGTATCTACGTGATTAGGAGGACTGACACACTTGAGAAGATAGTCAGGAGCACGGTCAACGCGGCTAAGGAGATTGTCTACGCACTGGTAGCTACGAATTATATGTCAAGGCTTTTCGCCACGTTGAGGAAGTATCCGCGAGTCAAGGTGATAGTTAGGAGGGGGGTACCAGCCCCCCAGGTAGGGGAGCTACGCTCCCTAGACATACTACTCCCCCTAGACTTGGTGATAGCTGACTATAAGAGGCTCGTTCTAAGCTTTAGCGCCCTCATAGGCAAGGCTGAACCTAAGATTTGCGGCGTACTCGTCATAGACGAGGAAGTGGCTAGAACCGCTACGGAGTACTTCAACGCCCTCTGGGCTGCAGCTAAAAAATAGAAAAAGGGAAGGAGATTAGATATTACCCTTTGCGGCCTCTTCCTTCAATTTAGAGTACTCGTCTTTGGAGAGAGATGCAACTAATTGCTGCCCGTAGCTGGTCAGTTTAACCTCATAGCCGCTGAGCTGTATAATCCAGTATTCCTGTAGCTTCTTTATCGCGGCTTCCAGTTTGGGCCTTATTCTTAGCTGTATCTTCTCGTCGCTGGTTATCTCCTCCGCTATCACCTTAGCTATGACCTCCTCGGGTTTCTTCCCGCCGCTTGTGGAGAAGTAAATCCTTCCAAAGTATTCGTGGCCTATGTATCCTAGCACCAATTTCTCAGCTTTTCCGAGCTCCTCCAATTCCATCTCCTCCTACAGTACTAGCGCCCTCCGCCTGCTTCGTTATTAAGTGTTGGCGAGGGCACCTCACAACATACTTGTGCGTGTATCTTATGACACTTTCGGTAGCATAGCTGGGGACTATAATTTCCATGACATGAATACTAGCTTAAACTCCTAGAGTTTATGCATTTATTCAGAGAAGCTTAAGGATAAGAAGTCCGCTTCTCCCGCTGGTGGAAGGATGGGACGGGGAGGCGAGCGCGGAGATTTGGGCAGCGAAGTGCTGGAGATGCTGGCTGAGATGGGGCGTAGTATTGACGAGAGGTTAGGCGAGGCGGGTATTGCATGGCTAGTGGTGATTGTGTCGTGGATAATACCGTTCCTAGCGCAGATCCTCATAGTACTCCTCGTAGCTTACGCGCATTACAGGAGGAAAGGCACACCTCCCCCTCCTCTCGGTAGGGGATATCCGTTAGTGGCCGTGATAGGGTTATTCCTCGTCATCATAGGGTCTATGTGGCTGGTGGCCGACTTGGTGAGGGTGAGCATACCGTGGCAGGTCAATATGATCGTCCTGGGGGCGATATTATTGGCCCTCGGGTTAACCGCTAGGAGAGAGGTGAATAGAGCTTGAGCTCTGAGGAAAAGAAGGTGATGAGGGGGTTGATGTTGATGGTAGCCGGTATAATCTGGCTATTGATAGACCTGGGCATACTTGAATGGCGCCACTTTATTCCTACAGTCCTAATAGCCATAGGCCTTCTGTTAATAGTAAAAGGCTTGTGGAGAGGTGGTGAACGTGAAGCTTGAGGAGGGCCTAATAGTAGGCGGCGTGATACTGATAATCCTAGGCGCGTTCTGGCTCCTCTTAACCTACGTACCCCTACAAGTTCTCATACCTTTAAGGCCGTGGATAGTGATAATTTTAGGCGCGCTCTCGGCGTTCACGGGGTATCTCTCGGGAAGGACAAAAGGTGGAGTTAAGCTAGCTCTCTCAGCGACTTACTCCTCAGCCGCAATAATAGCCTTCATAGTGCTATTAACGGCGTTTATACCGCCCGTAATACCTTTCACCCCTTACACCGTTAGTAAACCCTTCAGCTACAGTTATACGACGGAAGGTGTAGACACATTGGAGCTAAGCATAGACTTTCCAAATGGAGACGTAGTAGTTAGAAAGGCCGACGTGAACTACATCAACGTAACAGGGAGGATAGATATACACGTATACCTGATAGGCACCTACGAGGAACACTTCGAGGAGAAGGTTAAGCCCAGGGTAGAAGTGAAGAGAGGGGAAGGCGTACTATACCTGGACGTAAGGAGCCCGAGCGCGGGAATCCCCCTGTGGTACACCATCGAGGTAGAGGTTCTAATTCCCCAAGGCTTGAAGACAACGTTGCGGATAGACCTGACGAACGGCAAGGTGAGGGTGGAAGGAGGATACGAAAACGTGTTCGTAGATGTGAGCAACGGCGAGGTGGACTTAGACGTTGACCTTGACGTATTAGAAGTAGACCTCAGCAACGGGATGGTCTCTGGCAGAGTGTCGGCGTCCAAGGCGACCATAGACCTCACCAACGGTGAAGTATCTATTCGCGTGCCCGGCGACCGTAGCGGCGAGGTAACCGTAGACCTCACCGTAGGCTCCATAAAGGTGAAAGCCTCACCGAAAGCTGGCTACTTAATAGATGCCTCTACGTCCGTGGGTAGCGTGGACGTAAACCTCGGGGGCGTAGCTGAGTCTGGGCGTAGGTTGAAGCTTCGAACCCCGAACTACGACGTAGCCCCCGTGAAGGTTAAGTTAACACTGGATGTAAGCGTTGGGTCGATAACCGTAGAGGAGGGCTAGCGCTTTGTCTAGCAGTGAAGTGGACCTCGTGTTCGAAGCCTTAAGTCATAAAACCCGTAGGGAAATTATACGGCTACTTGGGGATAGGGGAGAAGCGTCGTATAGTGAGATGTTAAAGAAGTTAAACCTGGACACAGGGGTTTTAAACTACCACCTTTCCAAGCTTGAAGGGCTTGTAGAGAAGAAAAGCGGTAATTATGGGCTCACCGAGGTAGGATACAAAGCTTACAGAACCCTACTGTTCGCCGAGCGCGGAGCGGATAGTGAGGCGGGGGAGAAGAGAGAAAGCATCCCCCTAATAATCCTCTACTCGTTCGTAAGTCCAACGCTAGTCTTCAGAGGAGATAACAACCCACACGTACTCACAGCGTCCCTAGTACTGCTGACCGTTTACCTGGCAGAGTTAATAATCTATGTCGGTAGTCCTCTATACGCGCTAGCCCTCTTGTCCATCCCCCTAATAACTTCGGCGTTAGCCGCCTACCTGATATACGGCAGAACCTCGAAGACCCCCCAGCGGCTCATAACGTTCTATGGCTTCTCGTCTGCGCCACAAATACTCTACCCCCCAGTCATAACGGTATTGGTTGCATTGGCTCCAGCGAGAGTGCTAGAAGTTAGAGCCGTAGTATCCCTCCTAGTGACTCTTGCGTACTTCGCCTATACGCTAATGTTCGTAAAGAAAGTCTTCAACCTAGACACTAGCCGCGCGGCCATAATATCTATGATATCGCTGGCCACGCTTAAGTACATAACCAGCGCCCTTGGGGAGTTAGACTATCCATGCGTTTACATACCATAAACATTAGCCTCTTTTATGCTACTCTTAGATTCACTCGACTTATACCCAGCCCATAACCTCTTATCACCCATGCCGCAGCTTTAGGTTCTCGACCAGGTATGTAGCTAACAACTACCCAGACTTCACCCGGGCACTCAAGCATACGTTGCCTATCACTCAGAGATAGGAGGGGTTCGTCGCGCGCGTGGCTGTGGTATACACCTATGTACTCTTTGCCTCTCTCCTTACCCTCTAATATAGCCTGCATCCATTCAGCCACGTCAAACCAGAAAGCCCTGTTAGACGCCAGTATATTCCTTAACCCTCTGACCTCTTCAACGACTGCTGTTTCTCTCTCAACTCTGCCAAGCATCACCCCACAAGCCTCCACAGGGTATACCTGCTCTATGGAAGCTAGCATCTCGTTCCAAGCTTTACGCCTAATTACAACTACTTTAGGAGCCTTCACCCCAGCTATTACTTCGAAGTCAACCCCGTACATATGCACCGCCTATATGAGTTCCTCTGGGATATTGTCTGGGTGGTAAGCTATCCTGGGCATTATGCCAGCCTTTCTGAGCCTCTCCCTAACGTGAGGATAGAGGAATACGTACTCCTCTTCGAACTCCTCAACTAAGACTTGGTCTATTTCTTCAAGCCTAGATATAAGGTCTTCAATGCTTTTCTTCGATGAGAAAGAGAGCATAACCGCAGGGTGGCAAGAAACGCCCGCGTCCAGTAGGTTCTCCAGAGCCCTTAATTGTAGCTCGAAGAACTCTGGGCGGGCTCCCGTCAACCGTGCGAACTCCTCAGCCGAGGCCCCCTTAAGAGAAACACGTACGTGTACGTGGCTAAATTTGGATAAATCCCGGGCATACGATTTATCCCGGCCTATGAGTAAGCCATTCGTCTCGAGAATAAACGTATACGCGCCTTTCTCCTCGACGAGTTCCAACAGTTTTAAGAGGTGCCTCCTGGCTATGGTCGGTTCGTTGCCTGAGACTCTGAGTAGCCTATACCCTCTCCTGGAGGCTATCCTGTCGAGCCTGGAGAAAACGTAGCTGGGCGGATAAAACCTTCCGATTTCCCCGGGTTTATCCCTAGGAGCGCCGCTCCAACAGAACACACAGCGTAAGTTACAGCCGACACAGTCCGCGGTCGCTATCCCCCCGTACCACCTACCTCCCCTGAAGCGGTAGTACTTCCTCTCCAAGCCCCTCTCGACAAGCTTTCGAACAGCCTCTGATAATTTTACGGGATCGTAACCTTCCATCCTAACCTATTGGCGCGTAACCTCTATTTGACATTCACTCCTTAACGGGCACTCGTAGCACTTGCCCGCTGAACAATACAATTTATCATGTACATAAAAAACTGTCTGTACCCACCCGGCCAGCTCACCTAGCTCGTTAGAAGCCCTCCACCTAAGACAAAACTCTCTCCTAGGACACGTAGGACAGGGGTGTTGAGCGCAGAGATTCTTCTGAGGTTTCTTAGCATCCCTCCATAGACCGAGCCTACTAGTTAGGGCTGTGAAGTGTTTATCGACGGGGACGGCCGTAGTGTCTCCGAGCCCAAATAAGAGGAACGCGTCGGCTACCTTCGGGCCTACCCATTTACACCTGAGAAGGGCTATCCGGGTCTCCCATACATCGGCGCTTAGGGATTCCTCGCAGCACTTAACCGCTGAGTATAGGCGTGCTAACTGATAACTACCGGAGACCTCCCGAGCACGAACGCCCGCTTCTAACGGGTCGTCAGTTAACGACCAGAGCGCCCTACACCACCTCAGGACGTTAGTGTGGTAGCTAGTGTTCTGCGAGAGAAAAACAGGAATGAAGACGTGAAGGGGGTCAAAGGGATTGATAGCCAAACCCAACGAGGAATAAGCCTCACACAAGGTCTCCACGAGCCACCTCAAGGAAGGTTTAACGGCGCTAGGCCTCAGCCTATCTAGGAACCACACCCCCGTCCAGTAGGAAACCTCCGTGAAACCGCAGTTAGTCACTATATACTCACCCTCAACCTTGAAGAAACACCCCCTCATTCTACCGGCGACTTTAACATAGGCCCCCCCGCGCTCCTCTAAAAGGGCTAAAACGAATGAAGGGTAAAGAGTTAGGGGCAAGTTAAGGCCCTTCCTCTCTACCCTGATGATCAACGAATCACCAGGGCCGAGATCATTCCGAGCGTCACTGCAGCATCTTCGCCTATCTCTTCGAGTCTGCCCAGGAGACCATGCCTATATGCTAGTAATAAGGGATCTAGGTATGCCAGAAAGACATCGCCTTCCTCTGAGGCTAAGCGCCAGTACCTCTTTTTATCCTTCTTAATCCTCTCCTTCCTCTCCTCTAATACGGCTTCGACATCACCCCCACGCAACGCCTTAAGAGCGCTCTCGACAGCCCATGAGTAGAAATCTAAGACCGTGTAGTCAGCTATCCTCATATGCAGCTTCCAGTCCTTAATTGAGAGTTCCTTCTCCGTCCTTACGACGTCAACTACCGCGTCAGAGAAGTCCTCAAACCCGCTCAAAACCATTAACGGGCATACGTAGGACGACGCTAAGCACAGAGCTTCAGAAGACCTTACATCTAAGACTTCCGAGAACAGCTGGACCACTCTCTGCACGATTTCGGATGGGAATGAAAGCGGCACTAAGACCTTCCGCTTAAGGGGGAGGTGTGGAGCTAGCGAGGGCGGTACACCTAGATTCCTGTACTTAAACCTCGAGACTAGCCACTCTATTTTACCCGGGTTCTCAAGCCTCCAGTACAGCACTCCCCTCAAGTTTTTCACAAGGGATATGTAACGGTAGAGGGAGACCGTGCCCATAAATTCACCTCAGTTCACTCGTAGAGCTAGGCTTTAACTTAAAGGCGTAGAGCAATGCTCCGAGGGCCCCTTTAATGGCGTTCCCCATGCTCCTGGAGAAAGCCAGGATTACGACGTCACCCTCCGTGACTGTAAACTCGTTCCTAAGAGTTGTGCAGAGACTCGGCATATACGTTCTTAACTCGTAGCCAGCCGGAGGTAAGGAGAAGACGCCGCCTACTAGTACGGATATTATAGCCCCGTCTGCCCCTTCTCTCACGGCCGCGTCCCTAATCCCCACGGCGTTTGTTACCTCTAGCCCCCTCACGTGGAAGGCTACGGCATGCACATCACTACCCAGCTCCTCAACCTTTACCTCAACTACTTTCTGAACGCCGTACCCAGAGAAGACCGCGTGAATGAATTCCCTACCCTTAGGCGTTAATGAGGTACCTCCCCTTAAAACCTCGATTAGGCCGTCATCCCTCAGCTCTCCTAGGATCCTCCTGACCCTACCCTCCCCTAAGCTGAGTTCCTGGCTTATCCTCCTCCTGCCGACCCGCCTCTTAAATAATAGTAAAAAAAGTAGTATTGAAAGCTTTTCGGTGCTAAGCCTTCCAATGTTCATATATCCATAGAATTATCTCTCCGCCCTTTAATGTGTACTTGTCCGCCGCGACCGGGCCGGGTACGTAAGCCTTCTTCTCCTCATCGTATAGGTACCAGAGCCAGCTCCAACCCTCACCCTTACCGAGAACCTCCTCGACCCCATTCACGCTCTTAACGTATACACCGTACTGGCCATATACGTACTCAACCTTCGCTTTCACCTCTAAAGCTGTGAATACAGTACTCCCTCTGGGCAGTACTGTACCGTTAAACCACTCAACAGTACCGTTGCCGTAATCTATACACAGGTCGACAACAATAGCCCCGGACAGGTAAGGCGAGCAAGCCCTCTTAAGGGAGTCCAGCTCTAAGTACGTTCGTACCGCTACAGTCGTAGCTGCGATTGCCCAGATCAACACTAGAACTATTACTACCTGGCTAGCCCGCATACCTCCACCACCCTCTTGAGGGATTTCATGAGACCGACCACAACAATGGCCGTAATCGCCTCCGTAACTGGCCCCACTCCGATAAGTCCCCCACCATAAACCGGGATAAAGAGACCGACCAACCCCGTGACGAAGGCTTCCCGCAGAGGTAGCCCAAACGCCAAGTAAAAAAGGAAGGAGGAGAAAATGTCGAAGAAAAACGTGGATAGATAAGCTATAACCGCTAAGTAAGTATCTCCGAGCCTCTTAAAAAGGCTCCAGACCGCGCCTATTAAGCTAGCTAAAACCCCATTAATGAGAGTCCAAGGCCCCACGGATATCAAGGCGTCCGACAAGGCATACGATAGCAAGCCCACCAGCGCTCCCCCAACCCAATCTGTGTACAGCCCGGCAATCATAGTGAAAGCTAGCGGTATGTTGACGAACTGAACGGGCAGTAAGGCGTTCTTCAAATACCTAAACGACACGGAGAGAGCTGTTAGAATGGAGACGAAAGCCACCCTGCGGGAAGCACTCATCAGTTTTTGGGATAAATATCCCATATTTAAATAATCTCTTTCTATAGAGACCGTAACCCAACTGACCAGCTAGGTAGCCTCTACCCCTGCAACTCTAAGTACTGAGCACTACTTCTGGATTTTTAGCCTGAACATCGTGGACTCTTTGAGAGTGTCTAAGACTACGCATGTGAGAGTTTTCTCCACGCCCGTTATACTGCGTAGCTTGTCGATAACGAACTGGCCTAGCTCATTTACGTCGGTAACCCTTACTTTAACCACCATGTCCCAATCGCCCGTTATTATGTGGACCTCTTGTACCTCGGGGAACTCTGCTATGCGCTTAGCGACCTCTCTCTGGGAGAGCCCAGGCTCCTTCGTGAAGGATACTAGGACGAATGCCAGCGTTTTCAGGCCTAGCTTCTCGGGAGAGACTATGGCCCTGTAACCCTTAATTACGCCCATTTTTTCGAGCTTCTTAAGCCTACTGTGAACGGTAGTTACGGGCGACCCAACCTTCTTGGCGAGTTCTCTGAGAGTTATCCTGCCCTCTCTCTGTAGGACGCTTAGTATCTTCAAGTCCTTCGAGTCAAGGGTGATTTCCTCGTCTTTCTTCGCTCTTCGCCCCATAGCATCCACCGAGGCACAGCTCCTGATATACGTTTTACTTTACTCTCCCATGCCATATTATAAAAGTTTTAGGCATCCACGCGACCCTCTAGTAATTGTTTTAAACAACTATTTTCTACGTGGTAGACGTAATTCTCACAGCTGAGGTGTAGGAGTTGGCGCGCTGCGATTACTGTGGGAGAGAAGTGGCGTTACCCTATAGATGTAAATATTGTGGGGGTACGTTCTGCGTAGAGCACCACTTACCCGAGGAGCACAATTGTCCTGGGCTTTCGAAGGCTGTAAGTCCCTCGGTCTTAGAGAGGGAAGTCATTAGGAGGGGGGAGGAGCCGAGGTACACCGTGCGGGTAACTCCTTACCCTGTGAGGAGAGTATTTTACCCAGGTGAGGTGAAGGAACTCCTCATAGCGTTCCTAGCCGTGTTCCTAGTATTCGCCTATCCCTGGGCCCTGACTCCTAGGGGGGCTCTGACGGTATTCGTGGCTACGTTAACGGCTTTCCTCTTCCACGAATTATCTCACAAATTCACAGCACAGAACCTTGGCTACTCGGCAAGGTTCACGATAAGCCCCCTAGGGTTGCTGCTCACCTTCGTTTCTTCCCTTATGCCAATAAAGATAGTCATGCCAGGGTACGTGGCGATATACGCCCCATATTACAATAAGAGGGATAGCGGGATTATAGCCGCTGCTGGCCCCCTCTCCAACATATTAGTGTGCATAGTAACGTTCATTCTCTCGTCATCCCCCCTATCCCGAATAGTCTTAGACCTAAACGCGTTGGTAGCATTCTTCAACCTAATACCCGTGGGAGAGCTGGATGGGAGGAAGATACTCGCCTGGAACCCCGCGTTATGGGCGGTCATGATGGGGGTAAGCATAGCTTTATACTTCTTCTTATAAGGAATTTTATGGATAATGATGAGTACGGTGGGGCCCGAGCCGCTAGGCGTTGAGGAGCGCCTCTGATACTGAAATTTTTGATGAAGAAAACTCGTTCTCACTTAAAAGGG
>Ga0190367_1000590_pt1 | contig 25328 bp, 26 predicted proteins | sample 4872181011_MG_FD_171838 | JGI IMG/M metagenome (GOLD analysis project Ga0190367, IMG submission 171838) | Hydrothermal vent microbial mat bacterial communities from Southern Trench, Guaymas Basin, Mexico - 4872-18-10-11_MG | ecosystem: Environmental > Aquatic > Marine > Hydrothermal vents >...
TATCTGGCCCTACCTCGTCCGCGTAAGCGCTCTCGGGCGTGTAGGCCAGCACCATCTCGTTGGAGGCGAAGACTAGGCACCAATCAGCGTGCTCAGGCCACATGAGCTCCGGTATCAGCCTGTAATCGGCCACGGCTATCACATCGCAGTAGCGGCCAAGCTCCACCACCTGCCTCACGGCCGCAACGCTCCCGTAGGCCTCAAGGTGGACCTCCACGCCGTAGCGGACCTCGAACTCGTGCGCGAGGAGCTCGAAGGGCTCCGTCAGGCTGCCAGCGTGGAAGACCACCAGCACGCGCTCGTGCAGGCTCTGCCAGTAAAGCCAGAGGGAGGCTGCTGCGGCTAGAGCAACCACGAGCCCCAGGACCAGCAGGAGCCTTGCCCGGGAGGGCACCTCCATGCACCGATAGGCATGGGCGTGCACATCGCTTATAAGCCTTCCCCCTGCCCCATACGGGCGTGAGCGTGCCCGAGGAGCACAGGAGGAGGGCGCCCAGGCGCCTGAGGTTCGCAATAGTGGTCGTGAGCACCTCCCGCTACCGGGCGCTCCAGGAGGGCCGCGAGGTGCCGCCCGATATCACTGGAGACATCATCCAGGCCCTCGTCTTCGGGGCAGGCCACGAGGTGGTCTCCAGGTGCGTGGCACCAGATGACGTGAGGATGCTCAGGGACATCCTGAAGGCCGAGATGGCCAGGGGCGTGGACGCTATCATCTTCGCGGGCGGCACGGGCCTCAGCCCAGACGACGTAACCATAGAGGCCATCAGGCCCCTCTTGGACAAGGAGCTCCCTGGCTTCGGGGAGCTCTTCAGGCACCTCTCCTACAATCGGGTGGGCACGGCGGCCATGCTGAGCCGCGCCCTCGCTGGCGTGAGACAGGGCGTGGTCATCTTCTGCCTCCCCGGCTCACCAGATGCAGCCGAGCTGGCCGTGAGGGAGCTCATACTGCCCGAGGTGGGGCACATGATAAAGCACGCGAGGGAGCGGAGGGGCCATGAGCTCCCGTGAGGGGCGCAGGGGCTTCCTCATCTGCCTTGAGGGCATAGACAAGAGCGGGAAGACCACGCAGGCTGGCCTGCTGGCCCTCAAGCTGAAAGCGCTTGGCCTCCAGGTCGTGCTATCGCGGGAGCCCACCGATGGATGGGTTGGGAGGCTCATCAAGGAGCTCCTGAGGGGCCGCGAGAGGCCGCCCGCCGTGGTAGAGGCCGTGCTCTTCGCGCTAGACCGCTACCAACACGTGGAAGAGGTCGTGAGGCCAGCTCTCAAGGCTGGCAAGGTGGTGGTCCTCGACCGCTATTACTATTCTTCGCTAGCTTACCAAGGCTCAGCGGGCATCCCACTCGCCTGGCTGAGAGACCTGAACGCCTTCGCGCCAAGGCCGGACCTGGCCATCTATCTAGACGTTAGGCCGGAGGTAGCCCTAGCCCGCGGACATGCCGCCTCAAAGACCGTGCTAGAGCGCCTCACCATCCAAGAGGCCGTGAGGCGCGTTTACCTCCAGCTGGTGGAGGCAGGTGAACTCATCCTAGTGAACGCGGAGCGGCCGATAGAGGCCGTGGCCCATGATGTCTTAGCGCTGGCGAGGGAAGCCCTAGAGGAGCGAGGGCTGCTAAGTAGGCAACCTTATGCTGGCGAGCTATGAGGTAGCCGCGGGAGGAAGAGCGGCTTGGGCCTGAGGGAGCTAGCCGACAGGGCTGACCAACTAGCCCGCGAATACCTGCGCAAATACTTCGGGTGTTCTCAGACCGTGCTGGCGGCCGTCGCGGACGCCCTGGGCCTTGAGGCCGAGCAGGTCTTCAAGGCCATGGTGGGCCTGGCCGGCGGCGTGGGCATCACGGGTTGGGGCACCTGCGGCGCCCTGGCTGGCGCGGCTGCGGCCGTGAGCCTCTACCTGGCGCCCGACAGGGAGAGCTACGAGCAGGATCCTGAGGCACGCTTCCGCGTCTACCAGGCAGCCGCCCGCGTGGCCGAGAGGTTCAAGGCCCACTTCGGGGCTGTAACCTGTTGGGAGGTCCAGGTGGGCCTCTTCGGCAGGCACTTCGACCTGAGGGACCCGGAGCAGCTCAGGGAGTTCCTCGATGGCGGCTTCATCTGGCGCTGCGAGGAAGTGGTGGGCCTAGCTGCCCGCTGGGCCGTGGAGGCGATAGCCGAGGCTCAAGAGGAATAACAGCTTATATAAGGAGGACATGTGAAACACATGGGGGCTGCACGTGAGACTAGCGTATGAGATCAAAGACCCCGTGCACGGCTTCATCCGCATCACGGAGGAGGAGAGGCGCCTCATAGACTCGCGGCCCCTCCAGCGCCTCAGGCGCATCAAGCAGCTTGGGAAGGCGGACCTAACCTACCCCGGCGCCACCCACAGCCGCTTCCTCCACTCCCTGGGCGTGCTACACGTGGCTGGCCTCATGGCGGAGCGCCTGGCCGAGCTAGGGCACCTCTCTGAGGACGACGTGCTGCTCGCCAGGCTGGTGGGCCTCCTCCACGACGTGGGGCACGGGCCCTTCTCCCACGTCTTCGAGGAGGTCCTGGCCAAGAAGGACATGACGCACGAGGATGTAGGGATTTGGCTGATGAGGTCGAGCGAGTTGGGGGACCTGGTGGAGGAAGCTGGCTTCTCAAAGCAGGAGGTAGCGGAAATAGCCTTCGGGAGGCAGGGAGGAGGGAAGATCGAGGCCAGCCTGGTGGCAAAGGCCATGTGGAGCATCGTATCGCCCGACACCATGGACTACCTGGTCCGTGATTCCTACTTCGCTGGCGTGGCCTACGGGCGCATAGACATAGGCCGTATCGTGGGCACCGTGGACCTCGTGGAGGGCGAGCTGGCCATAGAATACCCGGGCGGCCTTACGAGCTTCGAGGACTACGTGCTCTCCAGACTCCAGATGTTTAACGCCGTTTACTTCCATAAAACCGTGAGGGCAGCTAATGTGATGCTCGCCCGGGCCATGGAGTGGGCGGACGAGGTGTTGGACCTGACGGAGCTGAAGGACGTGGACTTCTTCCTGAAACTGGACGACTGCTACATGAGGACGGTCTTGGTAACGCTTGAGCCGGATGGGAAGGAGGCCAAGCTGGCTCGGGAGCTGGCGGAGCGCCTTGAGGCCAGGAGGCTACTAAAGTGCGTCTTTGAGAGCCCGGCCTCGGGCAAGAGCGACCTTCTCATGAGCTTGTTGAACAGGCCGTGTTCAAGGAAGAGGCTTGAGGCCGAGATAGCCGAGGAAGCTGGCGTGGAGCCCGAGGAGGTCTTCATAGATGCCCCCTCCGTGCCCTCCGTGCCCATGAGGCCGGGCGGTGAACTCGCGGAGGCCTGCTTCTTCACAGTCATCCGTGGGGGGAAGCACTTGGTGAGGGGGGAGGAGGTGCGCTCCCTTGTCCTCGGGCTGGCGAGGCACGTGGATGTAGTGCGCGTCTACGCCCTCCCCGAGCACAGGGAAGCCGTCCGTAAGGCCTGCGAGCGGGTCTTTGGCGTTCAGGCGCCGGGTGGGAGGATAGCGGTTTGAGCGGGCGGCCAAGGGAATTCGTGCTCAGGGGCAAGGGCGTGGTCGAGGGGCATGTCATAGGCGAGGCCCTCGTGTCCTCCATGCCCATCAGCTTCCTAGGGGGCGTGGACTCCCTGACGGGCAGGGTGGTGGAGAGAGGGCACGATTTAGAGGGCAGATGTCTAGCTGGCCGCGTCCTCTGCTTCCCGCATGGCAAGGGCTCCACGGTCGGCAGCTACGTGCTCCTGGCCCTCAAGAAGCGCGGCCTAGCCCCCCTCGCCATCGTGAACGAGGTGGCAGACCAGATAGTGGTGGTCGGGGCCATCATAGCTCAAATACCCATGGTGGTGGGCGTGGACGTAAGCGCCCTGAGGACGGGCGACCTGTTGGAGGTAGATGGCTTTAAGGGCACGGTGAAGGTGCTGAGGCCGTGTTCCTGACGCGGGAGGAGGAGCGGGCCCTAGATGGCGAGCTAGGGCCAGCCGTGGCCCTGGCCATGCGCATCTTAGTGAAGCTAGGCGACCTCTATGGGGCCGAGAGGCTGGTGCTCATCGAGTCCGCGCACGTATCGGGCATCTCCTACAAGACAGGCGGTGATGCGGCCCTTGACTTCCTGAAAGAGCTCCACCAGATGGGAGCTCGCGTGGCCGTGCCCTCCACCACGAATCCCTGCGGCTTCGACGAGCGAATCCTGTCCCTGCTCGACCTGCCCGAGGAGGTCATGAGGAGGCAGAGGGAGCTCGTGGAGCTCTACGGGCGCCTGGGCATCGCTAGGACGCTCACCTGCACGCCCTACTACCTGAGGAGGCCCAAGCCTGGCGCTCACCTGGCCTGGGCCGAGTCCTCGGCCGTGGTCTATGCCAACTCCGTGGCAGGCGCCTGCACGAACAGGGAGGGAGCTCCCAGCGCCCTGGCGGCAGCCATAGTCGGCCGGACGCCAGACCACGGCCTCCACAGGCCTGAGAACAGGCAGCCCGGCATGGCCTTTGAAGTGCTGTTCAGGCCAGCGGATGAGGTGGAGCTCTGGGCGATGGGCTTCCTGGTGGGCCAGGTGGCCGGGGAGGCCGTCCCGCTCATCTCGGGCCTCAAGGGCCTCTCGGACTGGGAGCTCAAGGGCCTTGGGGCGGCTATGGCCTCGGGCGGCATGACGGCCATGTTCCTCCTGACCGAGGAGGGCGGGGGAGGGGCCAGCAGTGGGCTTGAGAAGGTGCAGATTGGCCAAGAGGATGTCCGTGATGTGGTCGAGAAGCTATCCTCAACGGACGAGCCGGAGCTAATCTTCATCGGCTGCCCCCACTGCTCCCGTGAGGAGCTCAGGCTGGTCGCTGACCTGCTCAGGGGCCGTAGGGTGCGGGAGGACAGGCAGCTCTGGGTCTGCACATCAAGGCACCTCAGGGATGCCTGCCCCGGCCTGGCGAAGGCCATAGAGGCCTCCGGCGCCCTCGTCCTAGCGGATATGTGCGTGGTGGTCTCCTGGGTGGAGCGCTTGAGCGTGCGGACTGTGGCCACGAACTCGCCCAAGGCAGCCTACTACCTGCCCGGCCTCTCGGGTGTAGAGGTCAGGCTCGCGAGCCTGAGGGAGTGCGTGAAGCTCGCATGCTCCAGGGGATAACCTGAGCCTGGGGCGTGCTCACGCACGCGTGATGTTTAATTAGGCCATCAACGCCCTCTCCCACAGGCGGTCGCTCATGGGCCTGACATACGTTAGAGCCATAGTGAGGTGGGGCGATAAGAGCCGGGAGGTAAACCTACTTGTGGACTCAGGAGCTACTTACACGGTCCTCAAGAAGGAGGTATGGGAATACCTAGGCCTCAGGCCTCTCAGGAGGGTAACGCTCATCCTGGCGGATGGCACGCGCGTGGAAAGAGGCCTCTCAGAGGCCATTCTAGAGCTCCCGGGTCTAGGGGAATACCACACGCCCGTCATCCTGGGCGAGGAGGGCGATGAGAACATCTTGGGCACCGTTACACTTGAGATATTCGGCCTGGTGCTCGACCCGCTCAGGAGGGAGCTCAGGCCCATGAGGGTCTTGATGATGCGCTCTACCATCTCGTGGTCGTGATGGGAAAAGTGCCTACAACCGCTTGGCCAGTAGGCCCTTACTTCCCCCCGAACAGCTTCTCCCTGTAGGCGAGTAGGCCTAAGAAGCCACGCCCGCTTATGTTCATGGCTATGACCTTCTCCTAAAGCAGCCTACTACCTGCCCGGCCTCTCGGGTGTGGAGGTCAGGCTGACGAGCCTGAGGGAGTGCGTAGAGCTGGCTTGCTCTAGAAATCCAAGCCAATTAGGCCTTCAGGTCATCGGGGCGCCTTAAACTCGCCTGCTCAAGCTGAAGGGGGCTGGCTAGAGTTCCGTATAGACCTCTATGCCTAGCTCCTTTGCTACCTTCCTAGCCTCCTCTCTTACGAAGGATGATACTATGGCTAAGCGCGGCTTGATGCCCCTAACTCGCTCGTAGAGCTGGCCGATACGCCAGAGCTCAAAGACGTCAGCCCTAGAGACGCTCTACTTTATCTCTATCAGGATGTGCTCGCGATCCGTGATGAGCATGTCCACCTCAACGACGCAGGGATGGCCGAAGACAAAGCCTTCCTCATCGTAATACGCCCAACGCTTCACGCTCCCGCCGAAGTAGCGCTCTACCACGCCCGTCATGGCCTCCCTGAACGCGCTCTCGGCCAAGAGGCCCCACCTGGCCCTGAGGGCATCTATGTGCCTGCGGAGGAGCTTGAAGCCCTCGTTCATGTCCTCTCTCAGCTCCCTTATGGCCTCGGTGTTCTCCGCTACCTGTTTCTGGAGCACGACCACCCGCTCTTGAAGCGCAGTTACTTGTTCCTGAAGCGCCCTTATGGCCGCGATATTGTCGGCTACCTGTTCCTGGAGTGCCCTTAGGGCCTTAAGTATCTCATCTAAACCTATGAGGCCAGCTGAGGCCAGCTACAGCTAGCCTGAACTCCTCATCCTTCCTCAGGAGCTCCAACAACCTGGCCTTCAGCTCAGCTAACTCCACGCCTCAGCACCAGCCGTAGGGCTATTCAATGGGGGATATATAAAACGTGGAGGTGGCCCGCGGCCATTCTGCCCTCTATCACTTTCCTCCGAACAGCTTTTCACGGTATGCGAAGAGGTCTAGGAAGCCGTGCCCGCTTATGTTCATGGCTATGACCTTCTCCTCGCCCTTCCTCTCGAACTCAAGGGCCTTGTCTATGGCCGCCCTTATGGCGTAGCTGCTCTCCGGTGCTGGCAGCCAGCCCTCGGCCTCCACGAACAGCCTGGCGGCCTCGAAGATGTCCCGCTCATCTATGGCGTAGGCCACGGCCTTCAGCAGGCCCTTGTGGCGTAGGTAGCTCATGATGGGCGCTGCCCCGTGGTAGCGGAGGCCATCGGCCCTGATGGGCGGCATCTCCACCTTGTGGCCGAGCGTATACATCTTCAGGAGGGGCGTGAACTCAGCCACGTCCGCGAAGTCGTAGCGATACTCGCCCTTGATGAGGTTTGGCGCGGCCCAGGATTGGGCGGCCAGGAACTCGCACTCCCTCTTGCCCTTCAGCACCTCGCCAGCGAAGGGCAGGATGAAGCCGCCGAAGTTCGAGCCACCGCCCAGGCAGCCTATCATGAGGTCGGGCTCGTCATCGGCTAGCTCGAACTGCCTCATCGTCTCCAGGCCTATCACGGTCTGGTGCATGAGCACGTGGTTCAGCACGGAGCCCAGGCAGTAGACGAAGCCCTCGTGCTTGTCAGCGTATTCGAGGCCCTCCGAGATGGCTATGCCTAGGCTGCCTGGGTGCTCTGGGTTCTCGGCCCTTATCTTGCGCCCGAACTCCGTTACCTCGCTCGGTGAGGCGTGGACCTCCGCGCCGTAGAGGCGCATGAGCGTGCGCCTGTCCACCTTCCAATCGTAAACGGAGCGCACCCAGAAGACCACGCACTTAAGGCCCATGAGGCGGGCCGCGTAGGAGAGAGCGGTGCCCCACTGGCCAGCGCCTGTCTCGGTTACCACGCCCTCACGGCCTTCCTCGGCTGCGTAGTAGCACTGAGCCAGGGCCGTGTTCACCTTGTGCGAGCCCGTGGGCGAGAGATCCTCGCGCTTGTAGTAGAGGCGCACGTGCTTCAGGCCCAGGCGCTTCTCCAGCCTCACGGCCCGGTAAAGCGGCCTCGGGCGGCCAGCGTGGATGTAGAGCTCCAGGAGCTCATCAGGTATCGGTATCCACCTCTGGTCCGAGAACTCTTGGCGCAGGCACTCCTTCAGGCAGACGCGCTCCATGAACTCCAGCCTCGATGGCCCTTCCGGCGGGTCCTTGTGCCTCGGTAGTGGCTCGGGCAGGTCGGGCAAGATGTTATACCACTTATCGGGGTGCTCGTCTGGCGGCAGGTCGAACCTGTATATCTTCGGCATACTCTCCCCGAGCGCCTACGCGGGAGGGGGTTAAAGGCTTTCGAGGACCACAAGGTTTTTAACGCGCCATCTCCAGGCCGTGTAGGACCCATCATGTCTAAGGCAGGCAAGGAGAACCTATACCAGAAGGCCCTGAAGATCATCATGGAGGCTGGAAGCGAGGGCATCTTGCAATCCGAGCTCTGGAGGCGCCTCGGTGCCACCAGCCGCGAGGGCTCCCGTATCGCGAAGCGGCTGGAGAGGCGCGGCCTAATAGAGCGTAGGAGGGAGCTCTACAAGGGCCGCTGGACCTACAGGCTCTTCCCGAGGATAAGGAGAATATCCATAGAGTCCATCAGGGGCTGCCCCTGCCTGGATTGCCCAGATGCTTATCGGTGCTCACCAGGCGGCGTGAGGGACCCGGTAACGTGCGAGGAGCTCACGAACTGGGTGCTCAGGACAGCGCCCTTAAGGAGCCCCGATAGAGAGCCAGATGAGGGATGAGCTGGCGGACCAGGGGAGACCACTACTACAGGCGGGCCAGGGAGCGAGGCTATAGGTCTAGGGCTGCCTTCAAGCTCTTGGAGGCCATCAGGGCCTTCAGGCTCATCAGGCCAGGCGATGTGGTCGTGGACCTGGGCTGCGCGCCCGGGAGCTGGCTCCAGGTGGCCAGGGAACTCGTGGGGCCACAAGGCTTCGTGTTGGGCGTGGACGTAAGGCCCGTGGAGCCGCTTGGCTATGAGAACGTGAGGGTTCTGCAGGCCGACGTGATGTCAGAGGGCATCTTATCGGCCATAAGGGCCGCCCTGCCGAGCGAGGCCGACGTGCTGCTGTCCGACATGGCCCCCAATCTCACGGGCATAAGGGAGCTGGACCACGCGCGCCAGGTAGAGCTGGCCAGGAGGGCGCTCTGGCTGGCCCGGAGGCTGCTCAGGCCAGGCGGGAACGCCTTCGTGAAGGCCATGCAGGGAGGCCTCTTCGACAGGCTCTTAACGGCCTTTAGGCGTAGCTTCAGGATCGCCAGGCCCTTCAAGCCCAAGGCCAGCAGGCCGGAAAGCCCCGAGATATACGTGGTGGGGGTAGGTCTAGTTAGGCCCGTGAGGGCCGAATTGGTAGAGTGAAGTATCAGCCAGCTAGGGATTTCGCTACCCTCCCGTGGAAAAGGGTTTTATGGCCCCCGGCTCCACATGCCCACGTGAGGACGAAATACATCTTCGTAACGGGCGGGGTCCTGAGCTCCGTTGGCAAGGGCATAGTTACGGCCTCCATAGGCCGCATGCTCCTCGCCCGCGGCTACACGGTAACGGCCATCAAGATAGACCCGTACGTGAATGTGGACAGCGGCACCATGAACCCCTACATGCACGGGGAGGTCTTCGTCACCGAGGACGGCGGCGAGACGGACCTGGACCTGGGCTGGTATGAGCGCTTCCTGGACGTGGACCTGCCCAGGGAGAACAATATCACCACGGGCCAGGTCTACCTGGCCGTTATAGAGCGCGAGCGTAGGGGCGATTACCTGGGCAAGTGCGTCCAGATAATACCACACATAACTGACGAGATAAAGGCCCGCATCAGGCGCGTGGCCGAGAAGGCCCGGACGGACGTGGTGCTCGTGGAGGTCGGGGGCACGGTGGGCGACATAGAGGGCCTCCCCTTCCTTGAGGCCATAAGGCAGATGAGGCTTGAGGAGGGCTTCGAGAACACGCTTTACGTGCACGTGGCCCTCGTGCCCATCCTGGACGTCACGGGCGAGATGAAGACCAAGCCCCTCCAGCACAGCGTGAACGAGCTGAGGCGCATAGGCATCCAGCCCGACATCATAGTGGCCCGCTGCACGAAGATGATTGATGAGGAGGCGCGGGCCAAGATAGCCCTCTTCGGCACCATACCGCGCGAGGCCGTCTTCTGCTCCTACACGGTGCCGCTCGTCTACCAGGTGCCCCTCATCTTGGACGAGCAGACCATGGGCGATTACATCTGCCGCCGCCTCGGCCTAGAACCGCGCAAGCCGGATTGGGGCTATTGGCGGGAGCTCGTGGAGGCCTACCTGAACCCACGTTACGAGATACGCATAGCGCTCGTGGGCAAGTATGCGAGGCTCGTGGACTCCTACGTGAGCATGAACGAGGCCTTCAGGCACGCTGGCATGGCCCTCAGCACCCGCGTGGACATAGATTATATAGAGGCCGAGGAATTCGAGGAAAGCCCGGGCGATATAGAGCGCCTAGCGGGCTATGATGGCGTCTTCGTGCCCTACGGCTTCGGCCCGCGGGGCGTTGAGGGCAAGATGATGGCCATACAGTTCGCGCGGGAGCACGACATGCCCTTCTTAGGCATCTGCCTCGGCTTCCAGCTGGCCGTTGTGGAGTTCGCCAGGCATGTCTGCGGCCTAGAGGGCGCCCACACGACCGAGGTGGACCCGGACACGCCTCACCCTGTCGTGGACCTCATGCCGGAGCAGCGCGACCTGGACCGGAAGGGGGGCACCATGCGTCTCGGAGCCCACGAGGTCGTGCTGAAGGAGGGCACCCTGGCCTTCAGGCTCTACGGCCGGAAGCGCATAAGGGAGCGCCATCGCCACCGCTGGGAGGTGAACCCAGATTACATAGGCCTGCTTGAGGCCCACGGGCTCGTTTTCTCGGGCACCAGCCCAGATGGGAGGCGCATGGAGGTCATGGAGCTCCCGGACTACTACTTCTTCATAGCCTCCCAGTTCCACGCGGAGTTCAAGAGCAGGCCGGGCAGGCCATCGCCGCTCTATACGGGCTTCGTAAAGGCCTGCTTGGACAGGAAGCTGGGAAAGCCCAGGCCCGAGGTGGACCTGATACCTGACGTCTGTTATGGTCAGGGCCGGGTGAGAGTGGCAACCACGCGATAGAGGTCGTGGAGCACTGCTACCGCCTCAGAGCACCCTCTCCTCGCGTATGTAGGGCTTCCCGAGCGCTGCCGGAGCCCCCACCCTCCTCCTGAGCGTTTCGCTCACGGCCACGAGCATGGCCAAGATGGTGGCCGCGTAAGGTATCATGCCCAGCAGGGGCGCTGACAGGCCCAGGCTGGTCTGGAGGAAGTATTGGAGGGCCTCCGTGGCCCCGAAGAGGTAGGCGCCCAAGATGGCCTTCAGCGGGTCCCAGAGGGCGAAGATCACGAGCGCAAAGGCTATCCAGCCGCGGCCGGCCGTCATGCCCTCGAACCAGGCTGGCGTGTAGACGAGCGAGAGGTAGGCGCCCGCCAGGCCGGACATGGCGCCCCCGAAGGCCACGCAGGCGTAGCGGACGGCATAGACATCAACGCCCATGGCGTCCGCTGAGGCTGGGTCATCTCCCACGGCCCTTACCATAATGCCCCAGCGTGTCCTGTAGAGCACGAACCAGGCCACGAGGGCGATGGCGAGGGCCAGGTAGACGATGGGGTCTTGGTCGAAGAAGGCTGGCCCCACCACGGGCAGGTCGGCTAGGCCTGGCACGGGCGTGGGCAGGAGCCTGTAGGGCATGGGCTGGCCCACGTAGGCGCGGCCCATGAGGCTGCTGAGGCCGAGGCCGAGCATGGCCAGCGCCAGGCCGGAGACCACCTGGTTGGCATAGAGGCTCACGGACGTGAAGGCGTGTATGAGCGCCAGGGCCAGGCCCGCCAGGCAGGCGGCGATGAAGCCCAGCCAGACCTGGCCGGTGGCGAGCGTGGTGGCGAAGCCCGTGATGGCGCCCACGAGCATGATACCCTCCAGGCCCAGGTTCATCACGCCCGAGCGCTGAGCGTAGATTTCGCCCACTGCGCCCAGGAGGAGGGGCGTCCCGCTCCGGATGGCCATGTGGAGGATGTGGCCAGCTGCCTCCCAGCTCATGGGCCAGCACCTTCCTCCTCACGCCTGTAGAAGACCAGCTTAACGCGGTAGCGGAGCAGCACCTCGCCTGCCACGAGGCAGAGGAGGATGAGGCCGTTGAAGACGCTCACGGAGGCGTAGGGCACGTTGAAGGAAGCCCTCATCATGCTGCCCGCGGCCAAGAGGGCGCCCATGAAGGTGGCCGTGAGCACGCAGGCCAGGGGGTTCAGCCTGGCCAGCCAGGCCACTATAATGGCCGTGAAGCCGTAGCCGCCCGAGATGGTCCAGGGATACTTGAGCCTCTTATGCACGCCAGCCAGCTCGCCCACGCCCGCTAGGCCAGCTAGGCCGCCTGAGATGAGCATGCAGATGAGGATGATCTTGCCGGGCCTCATGCCCACCGCCCGGGCCAGGTCGGGGTTACCACCATAGACCTTCACCTCGTAGCCCAGGCTAGTGCGCTCCAGTAGGACGAACATGGCCCCAGCGGCCGCGAGGGCTAGGAGGAGCGTGGGCCAGTGAATGCTCGTGCCGGGGATGAGAGGCAGCTGGGCGTTGGCCGGTATGATGTCCGTGAAGGGGAAGCCCCAGGTGGCCTTACCGCGCCAGGGGCCGTAGATGAGGTATTCCACCAGCTTGTAGGCTATGTAGTTCATCATGAGCGTGGTAATCACCTCGTCCACGTTCAGCTTGGCCTTCAACACGGCTGGCAGGAGAGCCCAGGCCGCGCCCGCCAAGAAGCCAGCGAGGAACATGAGGGGGATGAGCAGGCAGGCTGGCGCATCCGGTAGCACGAAGAGTGCAAGGCCAGCCGCTGCCACGGAGCCCAGGAGGAGCTGCCCCTCCGCTCCTATGTTCCAGACGCGTGCTCTGAAGGCTAGCACGAGGCCAGCAGCACACAGGAGGAGCGGTATGCTCTTTATCACGAGGAAGGCGAGCCCAGTGTGCGTGCCGAGGAGGCGGGAGAACACGGTGCCATACACGAGGGCCGGGTTCAGGCCGTGGGCCGCGAAGACGCCAGATGCCAGGGCGAGCGCGAGGACTATGGAGCAGATGGGGACCGCCAGCTTGAGCCAGCCTTCCTCCTCAAGACGCCTCTCAAGCCTGAGGCCGAAGGGGAGGCGCAAGAAGTTCCCTCCCTCATCCCTTGGACATCATGAGCCCTATGGTCTCTAGGTCTGCCTCGGCAGCGCCCAGCACGCCTACTATGCGGCCCTCGCGCATGACGGCGATGCGGTCGCTTAGCTCCATGATCTCGTCCAGGTCCTCGGACACGAGCAGGATGGCCACGCCCTTCTCCTTCTGCTCTAAGAGCAGGGAGCGTATGTATTCCGTGGCAGCCACGTCTAGGCCGTGCGTGGGATGGGAGGCCACCAACAACCTCGGCCTAGTGGAGAGTTCCCGGGCCAGGATGAGCCTCTGCACGTTCCCGCCCGAGAGGGAGCCAGCAGGCGTGTCCACATCAGGCGTGGCGATGCCGAACTCGGCCACCAGCTTCTCAGACCACTCCCTCACGGCCTGCAGGTCTAGGAAGAGGCCGTGCCTGAAGCGGCGCTCCCTGTAAACGCGCAATATGAGGTTCTCGGCCACGCTTAGGTCCGGCACGACACCGTAGCGCGCTCGGTCCTCCGGTATGAAGGCCACGCCCATGCTGGCCAGGTGGGCTGGCGAGCGCCCCGTTACGTCCACACCATCTATGAGCACACGCCCGCTTGCTGGCTTCCTCAGGCCCACTATGACCTCCACGAGCTCCCTCTGCCCGTTCCCGGCCACGCCAGCTATGCCAAATATCTCGCCCTTGCGCACCTGGAAGCTCACGCCCTTCACGGCCATGAAGCCGCGGTCGTTGAGGGCGCTCAGCTCCCTGACCTCAAGCACCACGCGGCCTAGACGGCCTGGGTGCATCCGGGGCCTGGGCTTGAGCTCGTAGCCCACCATGAGCCTTGCCAGCTGGGCTGGCGTAACAGAGCTGGTGGGCAGGCTGGATGCCACCACGCGCCCCTTCCTCAGCACGGTAACGCGGTCGGCCACTCGGAAGACCTCGTCCAGTTTGTGCGTGATGAAGACGATGCCGCGCCCCTCGTAGGCCAGCTTCCGCATGACCTTGAAGAGCTCGTCCCGCTCCTTGGGCGTGAGCACGGTGGTGGGCTCGTCTAGGATGAGTATTCTCGCGTCCCTTATGAGGAGCTTCAGTATCTCTACCCTCTGCCTCTCTCCCACGGAGAGCTGCCAGATGTGGGCGCCCGGGTCCACCTCCAGGCCGTAGTAGTTCGCCACCTCCTCTATCAGGGGCTCCACCTTCTTGGCCGGGAGGAAGAAGCCCGCCTCCCTCAGGCTGAGGGCTATGTTCTCGGCCACGGTGAGGGTAGGCACGAGCCTGAAGTGTTGGTGGACCATGCCTATGCCCAGCTCTATGGCGTCCCTCGGCCCCCTGATGTGGACCTCACGCCCCTCCACCAGGATGCGGCCCTCATCGGGCCTGTAGAGGCCGTAGAGGATGTTCATGAGCGTGGTCTTGCCAGCCCCATTCTCGCCCAGGAGGGCGTGCACCTCCCCGGCCCTCAGCTCAAAGTCCACCCTATCGTTCGCCACCACGCCGGGGAAGCGCTTGGTGATACCTATCATCCTGACTAGAGGCGGACGCCCGAGCTGGGCAGGCGCCTTCTCCGGGGCCACCCCTCCTCACCACCTTAGGACGGGGGAAAGGCATAAAAAGGTGGATGTGGGCATGGCGCGCTTGCTCAGGAGGTGGGCGGGATGGTGCCCACCACCCACTCCACGAACCACATCATGGTCCAGAGGTCGTCGTGGCCAAGCCTGTCGCCAGTTGGCACCCGGAGTGTGCCACCCTGGTCGCGGAGCGGGCCCATGAAGGGGTCGAAGGCAATCTCGGGCTTCGTCCAGACAATCTGGCCGCCCACGATGACCTGAGCGTGAGGCACCTCGCTCTTCATGATCTCAAGGCGCCTGAACACCAGGTCGTAGGCGCTTATCTCCTCGCCCGTGAGCTTGTCCGTTACCTTCACGGCCTTCAGAGCATCCTCGAACTTCGGGTTGATGGGCATGCCGAAGTCGCAGCCCAGCTCCACAGCGCCCTCGTGCAGCATCCACCAGTAGTCCACAGTGGCCAGGTTCTCGGTCGTGTAGACGCCAGAGGCCACCTTAGCTATGATGTCCGCGTAGATGACCTCCCAGTGCACGAGCTGGCCGCTCACCACCACGTCGGGGCCATACTTATACATGGGGCTGTAGTGGGCGAAGCTGTAAACGGGCTGGCCGCGTTCGTAATACTCCTGGCAGACCTCTATAACCGTGGGGCTGTCCTCCGTGAAGGCGAGCACATCACAGCCCTCGCCTATGAGCGTTTCAGCGGCTTGCCTGGCCTTCGTGGGGTCATACCAGGCGTGTATCCAAATGACGTGCACCTCCGGCGGGTTCGGCAGCTCGCCACGCTCATACCTCTGCTGGGCAACCTCGGCGAAGCCTATGGCGAAGGCGTTGATGTGCCTGATCACCTCCGGTATCGGGTGGGCGGCCACGTAGCCAGCCTTGCCCGTCTTCGTGAGAGCGCCAGCCATGAGGCCGTTCAGGTAGTAGAGCTGGTAGAACTCCGCGAAGTAGGTGCCCACGTTTGACCAGCGTTTGTAGCCGGAGCAGTGGAAGAATATCACGTCCGGATACTTCTTGCCAGCCTCTATGGTGGCGTCCATGAAGCCGAAGCTGGTGGTGAAGATGATGTTGTAGCCGGAGGCCACCAGATCATCTATGACGCTTGGGCAATCGGCCTCCGACACGCTCTCCACGCCGTGAGTCTCAAGCCAGGGGAAGAGCTCGGCCACGTATCGCCTGCCCACATCATGGGCGTGTGTCCAGCCGTAATCGCCCACAGGCCCCACGTAAATCCAGGCTGCCTTAGCATACTTGGTCGGAGCTCCTGGCTTGGGAGGGCCGGTAGACATGATGGAGGAGGCAACAGCCCAGGTGGCCGCTGAGGAGATGATGGCCGTGAGCACGATTACTATGACCCACTTAAGGGGCCCAGCCATGATGGCCTTCGACACGGGAGCACCCCCAGAGTGGGTAGGGGGCGGGGGCTATTTAACTGATTTAAGTCAACTTTGACAGGCATCCTATGGATTTTTTTTAAACAAACATGTAAAAAGACAAAGAGGGGCCCGCACGCTCCCCGAGGCCTTAAAGAGGCTTACACCGGTCGTGTTAAGATGCTACTCCACCTTCACGCGGTGCCTCTTCTCAGCAACGGCCTTGGGCAGCCTAACGGTCAGCACGCCGTTCTCGTATTTCGCCCTCGCGCCCTCCGGCCTCACGGGCGCTGGCAGTCTTATGCGCCTGTAGAAGCCCTTGTAATAGCGCTCACGCCTGAAGTAGGCTTCCTCCTTGACCTCTTCCTCCCTCTTCACCTCGGCCTTGACCTCAAGCATGTCCTCCGTGGCCTCGACCGTTATGTCCTCCTTCCTCACGCCTGGCAGCTCGGCTACCACCACGACCTCCTCGGGCGTCTCGTAGATGTCCACCAGGGGGCGCATGAACTCGCCAGCGAAGGGAAGGCCAGCTTCCACGGCCTTCGTCGTCTCCTCAAGCACTTTCCTGAGCCTCCGCCTTAGCTCCCTCATCTCGCGGTCTATGTCCCTCCACACGCCGAACCAGATGGCCATACGCCTGCCACCCTAGGCTTAAGCAGGGCGGCTGCTTAAAAACGTGGCCCGGGGCGTCATCGAGGGCTTGGAGAAGGCGTCTGCCAAGTATTCGCCCAACATGCCAACCATCCTCCTGAGGTTCCTGGCGATCAGGGAGAAGGCGTGCCTCCTTATGGCGTTGATGATGAAGCTCAGGCGGGCGTAGAAGCTCAGGTATGCCTTCCTGAAGAGGTGCAGGAGCTCCGCTGGCGAGAGGCTCGGGTGCTTCATCACGGGCGTGAGGGTGTCATACCTCGACCAATCGCGCGTGAGCAGGAGGCCCTCCTTCACGGCCATCGCGTAGGCCTCCGTGCCAGGGTAGGGCGTGAAGATGGTGAACTGCGCAAGTGTGGGCTTGAGCCGCCGGGCGAACCTTATGGTCCTCTCCATCATCTCCCTGGTCTCGCAGGGGATGCCTAAGATGAAGGTGGCCACCAGATTTAGGCCAGCCGCCCTCACGGCCCTGGCGGCATCCACGGCCTGGCGCACCGTTATGCCCTTCCTCAGCCAGTTGAGCGTGCTCTGGTTGGCCGACTCGATGCCCAGGTAGATGGTGTGGCAGCCAGCCCGCCTGAGCTCTAGGGCCAGGCGCCTGCTCATGGTGTTGGCCCTGGAGGAGCAGCTCCAGCTCACGTCCAGGCTCTCGCGCACCACCTCGCGGGCGAGCCGCTCCGCCCTCCTCATGTCCAGGGTGAAGGTATCGTCTAGGAACTCCACCTCCTTTATCCCGTATTCCTCCACGAGCAGCTTAAGCTCGCCTAGCACGTCCTCCACGCTCCTACCGCGCCAGATGTTGCCCATGAGCCTGGAGGAGGCGCAGAAGACGCACCTATATGGGCAGCCGCGGCTGGTCAGCATGGCGCAGAAGGCCTTCTTGCCGAAGCTGTAGGCGTGCATAGGCAGCAGGTGGTAGGCTGGCCAGGGAATGGCGTCTACGTCCTTTATGAAGGGCCTGGGCCCCCCGTGCTTCACCAGCCCCTCAGCCCGGTAGTAGAGACCCCTGATGCCCTCAATGGGCTCCTCCCTCGCGAGCCTGTTGACCAGCTCGCAGAAGGTGAGTTCCCCCTCCCCAGCCACCACGGCGTCCACGTGGGGGCACTCGGCCAACACCTCCTCGGCCATGAAGGTAGCGTGAGGGCCGCCTAGGACCACTAGCGCGTTCGGGAGCTCGGCCTTCACGAGCCTGGCCGTGCGGTAAGCATCGTAGATGGAGGGCGTGGTGGATGTGATGCCCACCACATCCGGCCCGAGGCCCCTGAGCTTCTTGGCCAGCTCCTCCCATCCATAGCCTAGGGCTAGGCAGTCGAGTATCCTAACGTCGTGCCCTTCCTCCTCCAACGCGGAGGCCAGGTAGGCTAGGCCGAGCGGCGGCCCGCTGGTGCCGAGCACCTCTACCACGGTGGAGCGGGCGGGAGGGAAGATGAGCAAGACCTTGAGTTCCCGTGGGGCAGGGGGAACACCTGCCTCCCTGAGCAGCAGGGACCAGCTGCGGGTCGCCCTGGGTCCCCCACGTGGGACAGGAGATGAGCGTGATAAAAATGCCACGGTTACCCCGCGCACGCCATAGGTTCAGCGGGCTTCAGAGGTAGATGAGGTCCACGCTCATCTTCTCCGTGTCCAGCACGGCCACGCTGGGGCGCCCGTGGAGGTAGCCGCACACCTCGCCTGGGTTCACCACGAGCGTCCGCCCTTCCTTCCTCACGCCAGCCTGGTGGGTGTGCCCGTGGACCACTACGTCGTAGGCACCACAGGCGATTAGAGAGCGCAGGAGCTCCCCCTCGTGGCCATGTAGGAGCGCGATACGAAGGCCGCCAGCCTGGACCTCGGCGAAGAGGCCGCGGAGCTCCACCTTCCCTCCCGTCTCGCTGGCGCGCCTGAGCAGGAGCATCTTATCGCCATCGTTGTTCCCGAAGACGCCTATCACCCTGGCCTCAAGCTCGGCCAGGCGCGGGATGACGAATGGGGCTATGAAGTCGCCTGCGTGGAGCACGAGTTCTACGCCGCGCTCATTTAGGGCCTTCACGGCTTTCTCCACGAGCGGCAGCCTGTCGTGCGTATCGGCCATCAACCCGATGAGCATGGCCGACACCGCTCTTGCCTCGCGCTCGGGAGCTTAAGGATTTGGGGCCGTGCCCCCAGCGAAAGCTTTAAAAAAATTACTTAACGGACAGCCGCGAGGGCGATACCATGTCCGCTAAGCCATCTTGGGCCAGGGTATTGGCCATCACGCTGATGCCAGCCATCGCGAACATGGCCATATCAACAGCTATAATCTCCATGGCCATGCCTTCAGTCGCGGCCTCCCCGGCTGAGGTGGCCTATCAGGTAGCCCTCACCCAATACCGCTACGGCATCTTCGTCTGGAGCGGTCTAGCTGTCTTATTCGCCATCTTGGCCATCCTGCTCGCGAGGAAGGAAGGCGACCCCATCAGCAATTACATGCGCCTGCCTGAGGAAACGCGGGGCAAGCTCTTAGACATCCTCTTGGCGCTCGGCCTGGCTGCCTTCGGCTACCTGCTGCTTAGCGTGCTCTTCCTGCTGGCCCTTGAGGCGACCATGCCGCCTGAGTCCATGCGTGCCCTCTACAGGGCCACCAGGAACGCGCCTCTCTACGCGAAGATCTACCTAATCACGGCTGGCGCCCTCGCGGCCAGCGTCTGCGAGGAGGTCATCTGGCGCTCCTACGCCATCACTCGCATGGAGAAGCTCATGGAAGGAAGCCGCTCGAAGCCCATCGTGCTCTCCGCCATCCTCTTCGGCCTCCGGCAAGGCCTCGGCCTCCACGTGCTCTTCTGCTTCATCTACGGCCTAGTCATGGGCTACGTCTTCGCGCGCACCCAGCGGCTGCCATCCCTCATGGCTGGCCACTGGCTGACGAACGTGCTGGGCTTCACCACGCTCCTCTGGCTGGCGCGCTGAGGTAGGGCAGACATATAGCTCTAGCTGGCCCATCGCCGCCCGGGTGGCGGGTGTGAGGCAGGTCAGGATGGTGGGCGTGGGCCACAAGCCCGATGTGCTGCGCGTGGCCGTGGCCGAGGGCAAGATAGCGCTCAGGCCCGAGACGCTCAGGCGGGTGAGGGAAGGGCGCGTGAAGAAGGGCGACCCGCTCCTGATAGCCCAGCTGGCTGGCATCCTGGCCGCGAAGAAGACACCAGAGCTCGTGCCCCTCTGCCACCCGATACCGATAACGAAGGTGGACGTGGAACTCCAGGTCCAAGAGGACGGCATATTGGCCAGGGCTCGTGTAGAGGCCGTGGCCAAGACGGGCGTGGAGATGGAGGCCCTCACGGCCGTGTCGGCCGCTCTTCTGGCCGTGTGGGACGTGGTGAAGCAGTATGAGAAGGACGAGGCAGGTCAATACCCTCACACGCGCATCACGGACATCCGGGTGGTGAGCAAGCTGAAGGAGGGCTAAGCGCCATCATATTATGAGCTTCTCGGGCTCCACGCGCCTCTCCCTCAGACCCAGGTCGCTCACCCTGAACTTCTCGCCGCCATAGAGCTCCGCGTATTCCTCGCCAGCGTAGAGGGCGGCCGCGATGCGGCCTAAGGCATCGGCCTTCATGACACCGCTCCCGCTCGCGCCGCTCACCACCAGCACGTCGTGTTCCTCGAAGACCACCGGTTGGCCATCTAGCGTGCAATAAGCGTAGAGACCTGCCCAAGCCGTGTGAGGGCGAGTGCCCTTGAACTGAGGGAAGTATTTCGTCAGCACCTGGTGGATGCCGTACTCGTAGAACTCCATCTCGGGCGCAGGCTCGTCCTCCACCCTGAAGGCCCTGGGGAACTCGTCCGAGAAACAGGTCCAGAAGGCGTTCTCCTCTGGCACGGCCTTAACCCACACCCGTGGCCCCGGGAGGATGGTGAAGGGCAGTATGCCTTCCTCGTTGTAGCCGGAGGCGTGGAAGAGCTCCTTAAGTGCCTCGCGGTCGACCTTTATGGAGAATATCTGCCTCTTCTTCGCCTTTATGAAGCACTCTATCCCCACTTGGTCGAGGAGCAGGGGGGTCCAAGCCCCCGTGGCCAGAATGGTCTTCTTGGCCCTGAACACGCCACCGCTCGTTTTGACGCCAGCTATCCTGGCCTCCTGCCAGAAGAAAGGCTCGCCCGGAAGACCGAGAGGTTCTTTAGGCTCTACAAGCAACTCCTTTACCTCAGTGCCATACTTAAACTCGACTCCTCTGCTCTTGGCCTCTTCCTCGTAGAACTTCACCAGGGAGTCCACGTCCACACAGCCAGCCTTAGGCACTAATACGCCATAATCCACGTCCTTTAGGCCCATAAGCCTAGCTTCCTCATCCTCTGAGACCTTAGCCCTCAGGTTGAGCGTCCTCTCAAGGTGATCGGCCTCGAACACACGGTATTCCAGGCCCCTCGCCGAGAGCTCCCTCAAAAACGGCTCCACAGCCCGGTAATCAGCCTCGTCGAAGAGCCACAGGTAGCCGGTCCACCTTATCCTCAGGTCATAGCCCAGGTCCTCTTGGACGTGCTTGTAGAACTCTATCGAGGTGTCCGCGAGCAGGAAGTTGGTCCTAGAGTAGAAGAAGGCCCTCATCATGGCCGCGCTCTTGGCCGTGTTGCCCTGCCCTGGCCCGTTGAGCCTGTCGAGCACGAGCACCCTGTCCTCTGGCCTCAGCTCCTTTATGTGATATGCGGTGGCGAGGCCTAGAAGGCCAGCACCCACGATTACAACATCATATTCCATGTGCCCACCTCGCCCGCGTTCACATGGCCGGATTTAAGGCCTTCGTTTACTTTCACCTAACTCGCCCAGGCGCCTTTCATGGGCTGTGGTAGGCTTGCTTAAAGCAGGCACCTGCACACTAGGCGTGGGGCCTGAGCTTGGCCAGCGAGGTCGAGCGCCTCTCCAGCTTGCCGAGCTCCCTCCGGGAGCGCGTGGAGATGATAGAGGAGGCCCTGGAGAGCGCCCCCCACCCATTCATATACAGGCTGCTCATGGACAAGGGCACCAAGCACGTGATAGAGGAATATAAGCGCAAGCGGGCGGTGCTCAAGTCCAAGAACTCCCTGGAGAGGGCCGTTGCCAAGACCATAGGTATAAGGCGGGTAGATGAGGCGCGCGTCGAGGGGCTATCGGATGCCTTCGCCATCGGCCAGTTCTCAGCCGTGGGCGTGGACGCTGGCGTGAACTACCTGAACCTTGAGGTAGCTTACGTGCCCCTCTGCTGCGCCATAGCAGCCTTCTGCACCTGCTTCGATGTGGCCGACTTCATCCCCCGCGCCCTAGAGCGCGTCCCGCTCTGGGATGACGAGATATACCCGGAGTGGCGCACGCTCGTGATCAGCTACCGCCTCCAGTTCGAGCTCGTCCGTGAGGCCGTGGAGTGCTGGCGACCCGATGTGGTGTTCTTCGATGGCCCCTTCCTCTACAGCCAGCTCATGAGGGGGCAGAAGGGCACCTCCTACTGGTCGGACTTCGAGCGCACGCTGGAGGAGGGCGTTCTCACGCTCGACTTCTGCGCCCGGAGGGGCGTGCCCGTGGTGGGCTTCGTTAAGAGGCCTGAGGGCTGCAGCGTGTCCAAGAAGCTCGTGAAGGCTGGCTACCTAGACCGCCTCATCAGGGATACCGTGGCCCTCAAGTGGATGAGGACGGGCTACTACTTGGCCCCCATGAGGTATGTGAGGCGCGCTGGCGAGCTCAGGCCCCACGAGGTCCCCTCCCGCATGGCCGAGGAATACTTCGAGAGAGCGCGGCAGCTGGGCGTGGATGAGCACGTGGTCTCCATCGTGTTCACCTACGTGGGCACGGGCTACTCCTTCCCCTACAAGCTTGAGATACCGGAGCCCTTCGCGGACAGGCTGGACGAGCTAGTGCTGCTCACCCTGGCCCTCAGGGCCGCGAGAGGCATCCCCTTCCCCATCTACGCTGCCGACTCGCTCACGAAGGTAACGAACACCACTAGGGACCTCTTCCTCCTCTCCCTCAGGGCTAGGCTGGCCGAGGAGGTGGAGGCTGGCCGCCTCTCGGAGGAGGACCTAGACATGTTCTTGCCCAGGCACGGCGAGAGCTACGGCCTCATGGAGGCGGAGTTCGAGCGCGGCCTGGCTAGGGCAGCGGGCAGCAGGTCCCGTAGGGTCGGGGGTGCTTGAGCGTGCGCGAGATAGGCTACGTCATGTCGGGCGCTGAGCACACCATCATACCCTTCACGCTGAAGGTAAACGAGAAGGTGGAGGTGGGCGATTACGTCCTCATAGAGCACCCGCACAGGCCCAACACCTTCGTGCTGGCGCGCGTCATGCTCGTGAAGCCCTACAACCCGGAGATGAAGGCTGGCAGGCCAGGCCCCCACGAGGCCTCCCGCGGCGGCCGTGTGAGGTATGGGAATTGGATGGAGTATCGCGTGGCCTACGCTGAGCCCCTGGGCTACTACGATGAGGAGGGGAAATGGCGCTCACTTGAGTGCCCCCCTTCCTCCTGGGAGCCCGTCTATGAGCCCACGGAGGAGGAGCTCCAGCGGTTCTTCAAGCCCCAGAAGGGCCGCGATGGCCTCCTCATCACCATAGGCCACGTGTCCAAGCACAAGAGCATACCGGTCCAGATAGACCTAAGCGAGGTGGCCAAGGGGCATATGTTCATATGTGGGATGACCAGGTCCGGCAAGAGCACCTTCGTGGTGAACCTGGCCATCAATGCCATGAACACTAGGCCAAGTCCGCGCATAATAATCATAGACAGGCGTGGCGAGTATAGCGTCCTGAGCGAGTATGGGGCCATGGTCTTTGACTACCGGGTCTTCCTGCCTAGGCCGCGCGACGTCCAGCCTGGCCTCTTGGCGGATGTGCTGGCCGACCTCCTGGGCGTGCCGAGCGGGGACAAGACCATCAGGGACTACATGGTCCGCGTGGTGAGCATGATAAAGCGCGACATGGAGAAGGGGGAGCCGGTGGACTTCACACCTGATGCGTTGGCCGACTACGTGGACCGCCTGCCGGGCCGCATCCAGGAGGGCACGAGGGAGAGGCTCAGGCTCTACTTGGACAAGGAGAGGTTGGAGCGCCTCTACCTGCTGAGGCAGGACAGGCCGTTCTACGACATCGTGGAGGTGGTGATGGCTAACCCCATCGTGGTCATAGACCTCTCCACGGACCCGAACATCATCTACCAGCACCTGACCGTGGCCCACATGATAAGGCGCGTGGTCCATCACGCCATCGAGAGGGCCAGGAGGAAGAAGCCCTTCGCGGCCATCTTCGTGGTGGAGGAGGCCCAATACTTGGCGCCGGAGAAGGGCATGAGGATAGAGGTTGGAGCTCCCGAGAAGCTGGGCGTGGAGAAGGCGCTCGTGGAGGGCGTCTCCCAGGCGGGCGGCTACAATGTAGGCTTCATCATCATGACCCAGAGGCCCGCCTACGTGATGAAGAGCGTGATAAGCCAGTGCAACACCATCCTGTGCTTCAGGCTGAGGAACCCGAACGACCAAGACACGGTCTCACGCTACACGGAATACGGTGGCGAGAGGCTGACGGCCTATATGCCCGGCCTAGCGGACTTCGAGGGCATCCTGTGCGGCATGGCCAGCACCATACCCTTCCCCGTCATCGTGGAGACGAAGGTCATGGAATACCCGAGGAAGGCCACGGTAACGGCCAAGGAGGCGTGGGCCTACATGGACAAGGAGGCTGGCCTAACCCGGGAGGAGCTCGCGCAAGCCCTGGGGCCGGATGAGGGCGCCCAGGAGGCGAAAGAAGTGCTGGCTCCAGCTCTGGCGGTGCCTGCTGAGGCTGAGAGCACCGAAGTGGCCGTAAAGGCCATGGCGGAGGCAGCGGTAGCACCCGCTTCTGAGCTAGCGCCCGAGGAAGCAGGAGCTCCTGAGCCCGAGGTCTCAGATGCCGTGGGCGAGACTGACCTGCCGTTAAGCGGTGAGGCAGCCGAGGAGGGAATGCCAAGCCCCCCGGAGCCCTCTAGGGAAGAAGCTAGCGAGGAGGGCGTGAGGCAGGAGGTGCCTGCCACCTCGGCCGAGGGAGGAGGGAGCCCCAGGCCGGAGGTTGGCGGAGAAGGCGGTGGGGAAGCGGGGGGAGCACAGGAGCCCCCGAGCAAGGACGAGAAGCCAAGGGAGAGCGAGGGAGAGCGGAGGCGCAGGAGGCGGCTGGTCATAGACCTGTTCGAGCCAGCCATCTGAGCAAGCGCGGTCAGCGCTAAACCAATACCAGATGGTCTTCCACATCAGCATCATATCGCTTAAGCCGGGATACCGTCTCGTGTTGGAACCTCCGCAGGGTTATGACCACGTATGGAGGCCTGCCCAACAGAGCGAGTTCCACGAACTTAGAGGGAATTATGTTCTTAAGGATGCTCAAGCCAGCCATCACCACGTGCTTGTCAGGAGGCCAGAATATTATGCGCCATGCGGATGCTGCATCCGCTCTTAGCCTGTGGTTTCCCACGAAATCCGAATCGCACGTCAAGATGATGTGCTCATCTCCTGTCTGCCTCCGCCTGCGGAGAGCTACGAGGGCTAGCTCGCTATTAGATATCCCACGACCTACCGAGAGCTGACTGAGGCGAAGAGCCTCATAATTCATGGCCGTCAGTATTTTCCGCGCTTCCTCTACACCCCTGAGGCAATCATCAAGTATGAAGATTATCTTCATGCCATGACACCGCGGCTTCCCCGCTCACCTTCTGCGGCTCTCTCCGCCCAAAGACGCCTTTCGTGGAGTTCTTCTAGTTCTTTAGCCACGGGCTCAACTACCTTCCTGTATCTGATGAGCTGCTCCACGACGTCGGCCTTGAGGTCGCATTCCTCGGCCACGTGCTTCAGGTCGTGCGTGTCGTCCCATTCCTCATACACCTTGAGGACGGGGCACCTCGTGCCCTTCACGCAGAGTTCCCCGCCGAGCACGCAGGGCCGCCACTCCACCAGCTCCCAGGCGGGCAGGAACTCCCTGACCTCGGGCAGGTGCTCCAACAGGGCCAACAGGTAGCCCTCGG
>Ga0190367_1000591_pt1 | contig 25306 bp, 25 predicted proteins | sample 4872181011_MG_FD_171838 | JGI IMG/M metagenome (GOLD analysis project Ga0190367, IMG submission 171838) | Hydrothermal vent microbial mat bacterial communities from Southern Trench, Guaymas Basin, Mexico - 4872-18-10-11_MG | ecosystem: Environmental > Aquatic > Marine > Hydrothermal vents >...
TCCATCTATACGTAATGCATAATCAAATTTTAACAATCCATAAAGAAGTAGCCCTTCAAATAGTAAGGAAAAAGAACAAAAAATACAGATACCTAGCAAGATCCAAAAACCAGGATGAATAAAACCTGAATGAAATAAACCAAGTACAAGTAGGTAAATGAACACTACAAGTGGAGGTAACCCAACAAGATTCCGTATGACAGTTCTAGGTAAAAGCTATTTCTTACCTCGCAAATAACTATACATCACAGAATTGACAATCTCTACACTCTTTTACATTATCTAAACATGAAGCGTTTACCCTTAACAATAAAATCTATTTCCTTGACTATTTCACTCCATTTAATTTTTCATTACAATGAACTACTTATCGTGAAAAGCAAGAACAATAAAGAAAGTATGAACTATCCTTATTACTTTTAAACGAATTACTCAATAATCTTTCAAATTAAAAACACAGACTCGCACACACTCTTTCTAACTATTCAAATTATTCTCTTTCTTAGCTATGACGTATATTGAGCATTGTGTTGACTTTCCTCTCTCTATTGGATTATTCAGTAAAGTGATAGGCTAGTATTCACTAATCCAGTCGAAGTTATTGAAAACTTTCTACTCTTTATTAAATTATTCAATTGTTGGTGAACGTGAAGGCAAGGCTGTAAGGCAATGTCTTTCTACTCTTTATTAGATTATTCTTCTTAAACTTTTCTACATTTCTGTGTGGAAAAAGAAATAGAAACTACTCTTTATTAGATTATTCTTCCCACGCATGTACCAGCAATATAGCACCTACACATATCCAACTACTCTTTATTAGATTATTCTTCATAGTCATACATTCTCATAATGCATGGCTCTAGATATAAAACTACTCTTTATTAGATTATTCTTCAGAAGCAGCATTAAAGAACAATAAGTATCTTGAAGAACTCGCTAATCTACTCTTTATTAGATTATTCTTCTGAAAGCTTTTATATTAGCTTTATAAGAGGTTTCATACTTTTAAACATTACCCTATGGTAGGGTTTTATGCAGAATCTTCAGAAAGTCTGTCTGGGGTTCTTGGGGTTCATTATTAACTGCGAGATGGTGTTGGTAATACTTATTTTTGTGGGAATTTTTATTAACTTGTCTTGATTGTAATTGTTAGGTTCTAGGTTTAGTGATTTTTATGGTATTTACAACATATAGGTTAAGGTTTTCCTTAATTCCACTTAATGACATTGTTATTTCTTCATTATCTTCAAAAATTGTTAAGAACATTCTTACCAAATGTATTGAGGAGAAAATTTACGATAAGTATAGAAGTTTTGTTAAGTTTTTGAAACCTGGTGATGTATTTTATAAAAGTCCTGTTAAGCCTATAAGAATAACTTTCCTATACAAGACAAGTAGTAATTCTATTAAACCTTTATGGTCAGAACATGACAGTAAAATTATTCTTAATAAAGATAATGAATATTTTTTCGATATTATTATTTTTGAGTCTGAACATCTTAATAAGAGGTTTAGTGTAAGTATTGAACCTAGTTTTGTTTTTGAATTACTTTCCTGTATGGAGAATACTCATGAAGTTTACAATTATGCAAGAGTCAAAATTGTATGTAATAATGTTGATGTATTTAATAGTAATGACTTGAGTAATTCTGTAAATATTAACGAACCTGACACCGTTATTATTGATTTTAAAACACCAACACTTTTACAATATCCAAGACATCCCAAGTTAAGAAATACACCTAGTAGACATTCACTATATCCACAACCATTCTTAGTACTACTTTCATTAATTTATAAATGGAATAATATTGATGCTAAAGAACCAATAACTTTAGCACATGCCATATTTGCACCATATGAAATAATTGAGGTAGGTCATAATATTAAACCAATAACTATACATTTAAGGAAAATTAAAGAAAGAGGATTTATAGGATGGATTAAGTATGGTATAGATACGAGAAGTAGAAAGAGATATGAAAATTATTTAAAACTACTCAAGTTTGCAGAAATTGTAGGTATAGGCAGATCGACAAGTATAGGATTTGGACATGTAAAAGTAACATTTACAAAACGTAAAACCACATGATTCATTAAATATTCTTACAAAACAATCTGAGAAACTAAACTTCTAACGTTAGATATGAAATAATGTAAAGATTTGTAAAAATCACTAAATCAGATTCAATTCTCATAAGTACATTCTAAGATCTTTATTAATTCATCAACAATCCCCTTAACATTTGTAGGTAATTTTTCAAGAGATATTGGTAATATTGTTCCAAAACCAATCTTATAACATTCAATACCATCACAATAATCATCACCGACACCTTCTTCACATAAGTTTTCTAGTATTTTAGTATCTACATCTTTTACTATAGATATTGAACCTGACATTACAGCTATTTTTAATGGTCTTTTAACTTTCTTAATCTCATTAAAACCAAGTCCAACAATTCCAAGAGGATCCTTACCAAACTTACCAATAATACCAATTAGTTCAAGATTTTCTGAATAATTTCTAAATAAATGCTTCTTCAATTCTTCAATGTTGATGTACATTTTATCCTTTTTATCCACCCTAACATTGATAATTACAGGTGTTATATGTATTAGGAGATAGTTTTTACTTTCCTTATCTAGAAAGGCTTTGCAAATTTTTTCAAAGGTTTTAACGTCTTCTTTTATAAGCATTAATGCTATTCTAGATTCACCACCTAGTCTAACAGGTTTACCAATATGATCTTTTAACTCTTCTTTCAGTTTTGATAAATCAATTTTATTAATGTCAATAGCTATGTAAGTATCGTGATATTTCTTTTCTAAATGTCCTGTAATTACATAATCGATATATTCAGAAAGGTATAAAAGTCCTCTATCTTCATCAGGAATTTTCAAACCTCTTTTCAAACCAATACCAAGAAATTTAATAATACTTAATTGATTTTCAAAAAGTCTCTCAGTATACTCCTTAACTTCATCTTCTTTACCTAAAACTTTAGCAAATGTATAAGCAATATATCTATAAATACCATTTTCCATATCTGGATTTGAAAGATTAATTACTAAATTATCAATAACAAAATAAACATCATTATCAATTATTAAGTATGGACCTCTAATGTAGAATTCAGAAATTTTAAATACTTTCTCTAATATTTCATAATCTGCACCTAATGTACCAAGTGGTTTCTCTATACTCTGTACCTTATCTTTATTTAAATATGCAAGTAATCCAAGTATTGTTGTTGGTAATGGCATGGTAAGTACTTTACCAAGAGCAGCAGGACCACGAACAGTTGGATTAAATTCACCAAAACCACCAAAATGAAGTGCTTCAATAGGTTTGAATAGTAGAGTAACCATAAATATTAAAGTTTGTACAAAATTAATAAGTAATACTCAAACTTAACAATATTAAGTAAAAATCATTTTAACTTAATTATACCTTTCTATCTTGGAAAACCTCTTAAAATCTTTAAACCATTCATTAAGTGTTCAATTAATGATATAGACTCTTTCTCACTAATTTCAATAACATTTACAATCTTATCAAGTAACTTTCTAATCTCTTCAATAATTTTCTCTTCTTCAATTCTACTACGTACATTACGTCTAACTAATCTTTCAATCAATGTTTTGATTGTATCGCTTGTATTTTTATCAATTACTTGTTTATTACTTATCATACTTCTAATAGCATCTTTATACATATTTTCGAAATCTATAGGTAATCCATGACTAAGCTTATCATTAAGAATCATAATCCAAAGTTTCTTTAAAAATTCGATAAATATACTAACATCATTCTTACTATCTGAGCTAAGTGGTAACTTAACGATATTTATTAATTCACCAAGTGATGTTCTACCATATGAAATAGCTACAGTATCTTTAGTCACAACATTCCATTTAGTATCTTTAGCATAATCTTCAAGTAATTTAGTAACTATATCAATTTCAGTTTGCATAGGATCCATAACATGAGCAATTCTAATACCATAACTTCTACCATAAACTATTGGAGCTGCTACTTTAATACCATGTTCTCCATGGAAAAGTTTTGTGTAAATAGCCCAATAGTTAGCACGTGTTTTTATCAATGCATCAAATGCACTTTCTATAGGCGTAAGAAGTACAACATCATCTCCACCAGCATATATTACTAATCCTCCTGCTTCTCTAGCTAACTTGATATCATTAATAGCAGTGATCATTAAAGCTGCAGACATTGTCATATGATAAGTAGGTGTTAATATGATTGTGGTTTCTTTACCTACATAATCATTAAGATCATTAACTAAAGATGAAAATTCATCAAGCAATTTTTCATAAAGCTCCTTACCTACATTAATGTAGTTAGTAATTTTTCCTTTTATTTTCTCTACATATTCTGCAGGTTTATCGAATAATTTTCCCATAAGTAATTTTCCTATAGAATCTCCATCTCCTTTAATAATTACATAATAAGTTCTTACTTTACATTCATCATAAGATATGTAGGGTGAGTATTTTTGTAAGATTTCACATATCTCTTTCCTACCATCTCTACATAATTTAACACTCATCATGAAAATTTCTTTAAATAATGGATCAAGAATACGTTTTACTTCAGTGATAGTTTTACCATAATCTTCAAATGAGAATTCTCTTTCTTCTTTATCTCTTTTAATAACATTTATAAATTTACGAGCTAATTCTTCAGGAAGTCTTTCCTTAATGATCTTTTCTAAACTATCTTTCTCTTTATCATAAATTTCTTTGAAGAATTGTATAACAATACTATTTGCTACATGATCAACTGTAGGTATTCGAGGTATAAGTTCTAAATGAGGTATAGATTTTAAGAATCCTGATAATTTAGTGAAAATTCTTGCATATGAAATTATGAAGCGTAGTATTCTCTTAATTAGACAATATGGACATAAATTTTCACCGGGCTTGAAATGCCTTTTCAATTCTTCTAATTCAGCATCACTTACAGATTCTTTCATTATTTCTTGAATAGATTTTCTATACCCATTCCTATCCTCATCTCTTGAAAATCTTATAATTGCTGGATTATCTCCACAGGTTGTACAGTAATGCCATGTCGATACTTCTTGAGCTTCATTCCTTAATCTACGTTCATAAATTGTATTAACCTCTTGTAGTAATTTGCTTATTGGACGTGTTATAAGTGATTCTCTATATCTAGTTTTTACAATTCTAAAACTTAATAATTTCGTGAATAAGATATGGTAGAAAATCTTTCCATAAAGTTCCTCAATTGTTAAATTAAAACCTAAAGCATTTAATTTCTCAAGATGTTTCATTAAGATACTTTTCAATTTAGAATCTTCTTTCAACCTGTCATATTCCTTATCAACTTCAATTATAATAATTCTTGGTGCAGGAGGATGGGTTTCAGTTATAATGTTACGTAATTCTTCACGTTTCATTAATTTTATTATGAACCTACTAACTACATCACTTCCATTTAACTTCTCATATAGAGTTGATATGTTATTCCATGCTTGACAGAAGTTCTCCAGAATGGAAGCTTTAAGTTTATTAGTATTTTCAAGAGCTTCATTAACTTTATTAAATTCCTTATAAAGCTCTGTTTCTATTTTTAAATCATATCTAAGTTTAGCTTTTGGTAAAACTAGACTTATCGTGCCTGGAATAACAGGTTCTATTGTTGGATGAAAGTAACCAGGCTGTACAGACCATATCTCAATAAACTTCTCTAAAATTCGTAATGCGTATTGCTCTTCACATTGTTCGGCTATCTTGTTTAGTAGCCAGAATTTGTACATTAAATTATGTCTAGCAGTTGGTAGAAGCATTATATCAGGTCCAAGTATGTAAAGAAATCTCTCTACAGTTTCAAACATAAGATATGAAACTAAAAAGCTACCAGCCCAATAGTCTGTTGCTTTTCTAGCTTTATTGACAAATTCTTGAATAGCTGGAAAATCAACTACAACGAAATATCCATACGGTTTGTATAATTCATGAAGATCATGCTCACTCTTAAACTCACTCAAACTTTTCAATTTTAAATCAGTTTTTATATACCAATTAACCGCTGTAGCTACAGCATAGTTATGATCAAAAACGGTATGTGTAGGAAATCTCGTATCGGCAGGACTCACGTATCTTGAACATTTTGCCCAAAGATATTCTAAACATGAGAAAAGTACATGATATTTCAAAACATCATCTACTTGATCTAGGATTTCTGATTTAAACATTCTCAATTCATCAACGTATTTATTAGTATTCTCTATGATTTCATTGATGTTTAACTGCATCTCATGAATTTTATAAGCTTCAATTTCAGGATTGAATATATTTAAAATATCGAGAAAAGAACTTTTAATTATTTCATTTTCACCAACTTCTAACTTAGCAATGAGACACCATCTATCTATTGTTGATGCTATATAATCACAAAGTCTGACATTTCTTTTAACAAACTTTTCAACACCCCATCCTAAGGACTTAAATATTTTTTCAGCTTCCTCTTCATGATTTTTTCTTTTCGTTATTAGAATAGCTTTATGTGGTGGATCATGGAATAGTGCCCATAGTTTTGTGAGTAAGTATTCACTGAAGTAAGCAATGCTCATAGAAATTCTGTACTTCTAGAGCTTAAAATATTACGCATCTTATAAATTCATTATCTTTAAGAAAACTACCCTATATGCGGGTATTTGCCATGCATAATACTGTCCAATCCCTAATTCGGGTTGTTTTTGTATTCTCTTTCCTGTAATTAATGAATATCCTACATACATCATTAAACTTTCATATTCAAGAATTTCGTATAACTTGTATAATTCTTGTGTAGTTTGCTTATGAATAATATCTGGATCTTCTAAAAGTAATATTAATTCTTTTATCAAATTTTCTCTCCTTATCCTATCGAAGATTTCTTCAATTCGTTCCTCTAGATGTTCGAACCATAAATTTACATTCCATTTATGTATAAGTGCTATTTCTAGTAATTTACTTGGATTACCTCCTGTTAATTCCCAAACTTTATCAACTATATCTTTACTTGGTGGATTTAATTGTTTTGTAAGTTCTTGAAATGCTTCATATTCAAGACTCCAAATCATGTATATTAATGCATGTCTATGTCTAGCAACTAATCTTTTACTTATACCTTCTGAAGTTGTTACAATTATAAGTATACTTTTTGGTTCATACTCTTCACTAATTTTAGAAATTGAATTGTATAACCATTTAACATACCATTCAATTTCATCAAGCCCGATAGCTCTAGAAACGTCATCTAATGCTATAACGAGATGTCTATCTTCTAATTTGAATTTCGTAGAGATTTTACTAACTATCGTAAATATTTTATCAATAAGTACACGACCTAAATGACCTGATATGGTTTGTAAAAAAGCTAGCAATACATCAACAACATCCTTTAAGCATGAACTGTACATTAAGACTTTATGTATATCTTCACGTTCAAGAGCATCTATGTAGATAGCTATATCATGAAAATTTCTTACAAATTCTTTCAATAATCTAGTTTTTCCACAACCTTCAGGACCATAGATGTAAATCGGTAGTATACAACCCTCAGTAGCCAGTTTATTAAGTATATTCAACTCTTCAACACGATTAACAAATTTAGGTTCAATAAACATTATTTAATCTATAGCTATTATCTTCACAAAACCTTTACCTACAGTTTCTTTACCACCAAGAATTACGATAATACCATTTCTAAATAGTTTTTCTAAATCTTCAATTTTTTCTTTCGGTACTTCTTTTCCATTAATTTCTTTCTTAAAAAGCACAGTACCTATAAAGATTGTACCTGCAGGTACATATTCTTCAGTCCATAAAGCACCTCTGCGAGTGGTTTTTAAGTTATAATCAATTGCTATTCTAGTTGATGTAAGTATTTTCTCATCTAATAGTTTAATCATGAATTTATCAGGTATAATAATTAATGAATCAGAAAGTCTTATTATAGGGTATGAAGCACCTTTAAATTCTATAGGAAAATCTACATTTAAAGCTTCATTAATCTTTAAATCAAGTTTTTTCTCGCGTGTATAAATGCATTCAATTCCTTTAGTAATTTTAGATTCTTTTAAAGGAATTGCATAATCTTTTAAATCACGCACTTTATTAAATATCTCTTCAACTTTTCCTAATGCTGGATGTTGACTAACTTCTAAGATATCACATGCCTTCTTAAGTAGGTATGGTGATGTTACGTAGTGTATTAAATATTTTTCATGACTTATAGGAAAAGCTAATGGATAGGCGTCTGTAAAAACTACATAACTTTCATCTTCATGATATCTAAATGATACTTCACTACCAAACACTTCCCATAAAGGTTTATCTGACCTATATGGTGTAGACTTGATAGTACCTTTAATTGAAGATGCATAAACTATTGGTATTCCAAAAGAATCTCTCTGAATAACGATATCTACTTTACCACCACGACCTGAACCGACATGTAATGGGGTAAGTACATAGTATGCAAGCGTCATAACTTTGTAAAACATATTTAGATACTTACTCAAAGTAGTTTTTATACTTTCTAAAAATAATTTAGTGTAGATAATCATTCATGAAGGGTTCCTGATTAGTTCATAGAGGTTAAAGGGATTTAAAAGTTATACTAACACTGTGTCATGCCTAACAGTTCTTCAATTCTCACAAACACCTGTATTGAGAAATTAAAATTGAGATTTTTTAGAGTCTGCTATAACTTACATTCTGACTTGACTGTAATAGCTAGCATTGCTAGTGATGTTAATTAGTATGAAAATGTAAATTAAGTCTAAATTTCTAATTTCCTGAAGATCAGTTATAAAATTAGAAGTTTAATTATTCACGCTAATCTCTGAATTATTGTTTTGGAGTGACAAATAACTCTTGTGCTTCTTTTGAAATTAATTTAAAAAATGCAAATAATTGAATTAATGCAAAATGTCTTTGACTTTGTTCATGTATACTCAATGGCTTGAAATAATTATCATTAAGTAATCTTACCTTTGCATACTTATTAATCGCTAACCTTTGCCAAGTTTCATATGCAACTTTATCACAAGTTAAGACGTAAAAGTTCATTATAAAATCTGGATCTGCTTTAGATATTGCAAAATCACATTTTTCAGATGACGTTGGTAAGAAATTGCAGTAATGCTTTAAAACTTTATAGGCATGCCATGTACAGATATTTAGAATCTTCACTGAAAGTTCTTTAGCACTTACAATACCTCTTGTGATCTCAGCGTCGACACAGTATGGAATGAAGAGTCTATTTCTTAATTTAGCGGCATAGTTATGTACTCCTCTAAATACAAGATTCGTATCAATTATTAAATTACCGCTTTCAAACTCATCTAAAGATATTTCAATAAGTCCTGATAAGTATTTAAGTTGATGAAGCTCTTCAAGTTTTCTTTTCTCTATATTTGTATTAGTATATGAGCCTAATGAAATTACGAAACATTTACATAAAGATATAACATCTTCTATACATTTATCTTCTTTACAAGATGTACACAATTTACCACCTTTCATGAATGATAATACTTCAGGTAAGACACCATGCAATTTTTCGAACTCCTTCGGTTTACCATTGATCTTTATACGTTCTAGAGCAAATCGTTGTTCTTTTTCTGGAACAACATCAATAACAACATCATCAATGGTTAATCTAAATCTAACATACTTATCTTGAAATGTTATGTCAATACATAGTTCTGGTGTTCTATATTCATTAACTATAGGTTTAACAGTCCACTTCTTATTTATCACGAATGATAAGTATGCTATTTCTCTGTGAAGTTCAGGAAAAGACTTTAACAAATTTTCGATATCGCCATTACTTAGATTAAGATTTATCTTGGGTCCATTCCAGTTAAATATTTCTTTCTCTTCTATTTGTCCATTCTTACTTAATTTACTTAAAATGGTTATCGGTTGTAAATATCTTGGTATGAAAGGATAATAGAAACCAGTCCAATACTTAAATGGAAATAATACATGCGCGATATCCATGCCATGCTTCGTTGCTATATATGTGGCATAAATTATACTCATTATTGAACCAGCCGTAGGAACAAGCAACCCCCTTCCTCTTCTTGTTAATTCTCTAAATTTGTCTTCAAGGAAATTATATATGTCTTCTCTCGGTATGGAAGAACTTTGTATATTACATTCGTACACGAATTTCTCTATATAGGGTATAACTTTTTCTTCCACATCTTTCTTAGCAAATGTACTGTAGTAAATTAGTACTTCCTTAGGTTCAAATACTTCAATAGTTCTCAATATAGCCGATACAGAAGCTTCAAATAGATATGATGGTGCACCAATTAGAAAAATGCAATAGTCATAAGGTCTCATACTATACAGAGTAAATCATTTTCATTAAAGATTTTTCTTTTGAATACTTTACATAATTTACCCAAAATTTCATTTAATATCAGATCAATACTTGCTGGTATTGGTAAGTTATGATAAATCTTATCGAAATCTAAATTTCCTAATAATCCATTTACGTATAACGATTTCTTACATAACTCGTAGACTCTGTTAGTATCTTTAAAGTAAATTGCGTGAATATTAACGCCTAACCTGATGACAGGTCTAGGTATAATGTCTTCTATAGGTTCAAGAACTTCACTTCCAATAGCTAAAAACTCAACATCATACTTATTGACAATATCACGAATTAATTCTACTAAATCTTTATGATTCAATTTTTCCACAATTTCCTCGAGTATTGTTATTTCAAATGCTCCAAGACCTTTATAAGCATTGCAAGGTATTAAGCTAATACAATAATTATTCCATTCCTTTAAAATCATAGTAAAGTCGTCAATCTTGTATATACTCTCCTCTTCTTCACATGCTTCTTTACACATGTTCTTAAGATTGTTATTACACGATAAGATATTTTCTTTTAAAAACTTCTTGAATTTACTTAATGATTTCTCATCATGAAAACATATGTAGATCATTACTTCACACCTCTTACTTCAATTTCACTAAGCTGATATTTTCTTAACATTCTTTTAATTCCATCCACCAAATTCTTGTTAACTAGAAGTAAAAACTTTGCTGACGTTCCACAACAGATATTACCTAACCTGTTACATCTATTTCTATAATATTTCACGTACTTATCATACAAGTCACTAACTATCTTTTCAATCTTTTTACCTAACTTACACTCGACACAGTAACATTCACGTTTTCTTGATCTGATAATTATTCTAATGAATATATCAAATGTAGATTGTTTAAAGTGATCTTCACATGGCGGAGTTGTAGTGGTACTGATATTGCTCGGAGCATTATCACGACATATTTCAACTCTTTGATAACTTATTTCAAAAATACTTCTTAATTTATCATAGCTATCTAGTTCACATTCGTTATCAAATATGTCTTGTAGAATTATTGTCTCGCATTTCTCTCTTATTTTCAATCCTGCCAATGTCATATTTTAAATCACCTTAGCTTCTTGGTAAGCTCTTAACTCTCGTTCAAATAATTCAATTGTTTTCTTCATGATCAATTCCTTACTTAACTTATGTATCTCAATCTCAAGATCTTTAGGCAGTAAGTAATAAACGTTTTGATCATATTTAAGCATCCAACTAATTAATATGCCGCTATGAGTTTCAATTATTACCTGAACATTTTCAATATCTTTCAAAACTTCCATTAGTTTAACAAGCCAATCTATATGTATGTTAAATTCGGGTGTGTCAAGGATTAATAATCCTCCTGGTATGCTTATTCCGATATTTCTTACTTCTTCTATGAAGAGATTAATTTCGTATGCGTGTAGCAGTATTCTCATAGTGTTTAAGAGTCCATCACTTAATTGACTAATCTTGAAGGTATTACCATTAGATATAAACTTAACTTCATCTCTACTTATGCTTAAATCATCAATTCTAAAGTCAGGTCCACAAATATAGTTTAGATCATCAATAATTCTTCCTAAGAACTCTTTTCGTACGCCATACTCTAAGAGTTTATAGAGTAGATTTCTAACGGTATTAATTAGTTCTTCACGATTAAGTACACGAATATATCGCATGACGCTCTCAGATATTTTAGATACAAGATCTACTCCATAATGCTCATGATACAGTATACTTTTATTGATAACGCTTACTATAGCATCACGAATCTTTACATAGACATCTCCAATTTCTTCAACGATACCCTTACTAAGTAAACCATCATCACTTATAATTGAAGGTGTGAGAAGTGGATTAGGTTGTTCAGGAAGTGGTGCATATTTATACTTACTTTCTATTAGTTTAGAGTCTATGAGAATCCTCGTTCCTTCTGAAGTACTGTCAATCATTAACTTATCTAGTTTGAACCACCTACGTGTTGGGATGTTTCTTGGTGGTTTATCACGTGACTCAACTCCAATTTCAACATATATGTAGTCTTCATAGTCTGGAATGGCCACTTTAGCACCAATAACTGTTCTATTTACATTATAATTCATGAACTTGCCTATATGTTCAATTACTTCTTCAAGTTCTGGTGCTCCAATAATTATCGTCGGAATACCATATACATATCTAAGTATTACTAATACTGCATAAATTATACTAGATTTACCACATGAATTAGGTCCATACAGAGTTGTGAATTTTTTTATCAAAATCTATAGTCTCATATCCATTACATACCTTGAGATTACTAATTCTTCTAAAACCTTCAATTTTAAGAGAATGAATCAAGTTCATATTAATAGGAAATTAAAATGTAATTTAAGCTTTTACAGTACTGTTAAGGTTCCGTATCCTAACATTGTTTTTGCTCCAATACCTTGTTTAAGAATATCACTTATAAACTTCATAAGTTCACTTTTTATTTTATTCAACTTTTCATCCTGTACTAGTTTTCTTACACCAATAATAATTCTAAACCTAATACCTTCACCGATAACAGGATATACTATCGGTACAGGTTGTGCTTGTGTTTCTAAAATTCTACCTTCTAATTCATGGTATATAGGTGTTGTAACCTCCGGTGTAAGTAGTGTCTTATTTTTATCTCTACATCCAACAGGATAAGAATCTGTGAATACAATATATGATATATGACTTTCTGAACCTAATAGATCAGATACTTCAAAATCTTCAATTTTAATACCTTTCAAACTCAAATAGGATCTAAATGCTCCTTTAAGTGAGCTTCCTGGTATGTATGGAAGATTAAGATAGGGATTCCACATTAAACCAACTTCAAAAATAGGTTTACCAAACATTTCTTCACTTACACCAACAATTAATTTTGATTTTGTTTCAACTTGAAAATCTAGAACTGAATACTTATTATCTTCAAGAGCTTTTTTAACGTTATCAAGTAACTTATTAGCTTTTTCAAATAATTTATTCAATTCGGAATTACTGCATTTATAAGCTTCAAGACAAATTTCTGAAAGAATATTTCTTTTAAAATCCTTCTCAAGATCAATAGTTTTTCCTTTGTAACGTATTCTCTTTCTACCCTCTCCTCTATGTAGTAGATATCTTAGTGCATTAAATCTAAGCCATGACTCAATATTAGTATTTGTTAAATCAGTTGTTGAAATTAATTCATCGATAATTTTTTCAATTATACTATACATCCGTGACCTATCAATTTTTCCACTCATGGGAATATCACCTTAAAACTATAATTCAACTTCTTTAGATAAGACTGTAAATATGTTAATGATTCAACATAAGCTTTAATAATTCTGGATTCGTCGATGATTATTTGAGCACTTCCAGCACCTATCCAATCAATACTTTGTGGCCAATCAAGTGATAAGAATACTGTAAAGTATGCTCTATCTTTATGAATTGATAAATGTATTGGTGATGCTCTTCTATTAACTTCATCACGCACTATGTATCCCGTACCTCTCTGCTCTCTAGGTAATCCAAAAAACCAGCAATGTTTCTTAATAGTTAGAAAGTCATGCCAACTACCATACGGAGTATTAGGTCCACCAAAATAACGTCTTATCCTACCAGGTCTATAGAAGAAATCTACTAGTTCAGTAGCTACATCGTTCATTCTCTTTCCGCTCCACTTGACTTCATAAATCATGAATACAGGAATTGTAGAATCTTTAAGAAATTCAGGTTTTTCAAATTGATCAAAGTCAAACGTTACATTTTCAACATTGACTTTATGTTCTGATATTAAATCATATGGTGGAATATTTAGGCTACTTACTGAATGTTTTAAAGTTAAGAATTTACTAACATACTCATTACATGCCTTACGAACTTCACGTATAAGTTCAGGTGCTCTATCTAAATCTAAAGATCCATCTCTTCTAAAGTATTTTCTAAATAAACCTGTATGATCACGAATTAACCTTATGTTAAACGTTCCAATTCCTCTACGTCCCATCTTACCAATACCATTAAGTATCAATGCTGTAAGTAGAGAACCTATACCAAGTAGTAATTCGTCATTACTAAGTTTCTTAAAAGATAATCTTTCCTCAATCATGAGTTTAACGCTTAATAAATCCGTATATGTGATTTTACGACCACCTAAGGTCAATAGTTTAATCCTATGGGTCATACAGTACGGATCATATCCAGGACATGAACGTTCTCTACCTACTCTATTTATTGAAATTGAAATTCTGAATCTAGATGCTTGATCAGTATTGCCTAAGAGATTACCAACAAGTTTAGTAATATTGTCTATACACGTTTTGTCTAATTCAACTAATGTACGTCTTCCTGGTCTTGTTTTAAGAAGATTATTCTCATATAGTATACCCATTACGTAGGCTCTAAACCACCATCTCCAAAGACCTTTAAGTGATTGTGTTCTAAAAGCATCCCAGGTATGAAACTCGGTATCGTAACTACCTAAAAATACCGGTACTTCATTTGTAAGTTCAAGTTCTATAAGTGTTGACATGATATCACGTTTATGTTAATTTAGCCTCTGCAAGAAATTTCAACCATCTAGCTACTTCATATGTAATTTTTCGCACAATTTTATTAAAACCGTAATTATATATAAGTTCTTCTAAACTACGTTTAGAGAAATCTTCATTCATAATTTTTGCTATTACACACATAAGAGATGCACCATATAGACCATACGATGCATCTTCATCAGAAAGACCGTATCTTCGTCTTATACTATCAAGTTCTTTCGCTATTTCACTTGGCTCACCATCTTTACACATTGAAATATACATTTCTCGTAATGCACGTTCAGTAGCTTTACCGCCAACGTATGCAAATAGATATGCTAATCCCTGATATTCAAGAACTTCAAAAAGTTGTCTTGCACGTGTTCTAACACCTCTTCTTAAACTAGGCTGTAAATGGCTAATGCAATTTATACAGTGTGAAGCAATTCTAATGAGTTTTTCTTTCTCTAATTTAAAATTCATAACTCTTCACCCATAAGATTCCTTTACCAATAGTTTCATGACCACCAAGTATTAGGTACTTCTCATTAAGATTAAGTATTTCATTCCAAATCCTAGTAACATCGTATTCTTTCAACTCCTTACAAATCTCAGGAACTGGTTGACTTAGTTTTTCTTTTTCTTCACATACTCTTAACATTCTTGGCCTTGAATATAGTATTACTGCTACTAATACAGTATTTGAAGGAAGATATTCTTCGGTCCATGGACCTGTATCTACAGTTTTTGTTTCATACTTAAGTCTTACACGTGTAATGACTTGAAGACTTGTCTTAATTAAATCATGAATGTCATAATCACTAACAATGATGAATCTTTCAATCTCTTCCGGGCTAAGTATAGTTCCAAAACATTTACTTACAAGTTCTCTCAAATTCTTATCAATCTCAATTTCGTAAAATTGATCATTTAGAATAACTTTTCTAGTATTATCAATTGTAAATGTGTATTTATCTGAAGAGGTAATTGCATGACCTTCATCTACATTTTTTGCAATATTTATAAGCTCTCTTAGGCATGTGCAAATATCATTACTCACATTATGTTTTTTCGCACAACCTTTAGTGATTTCTAGGTAATTCATAAATTGTTGTAATAAATGATTCGATGTCACGTATGTATAAAGTCCTTTTAAGGCTTTTACAGGTATCATTACTAACTTTGCATCTAATATCGAAATTGAAGATGCACCCTCTATACCTTCAGATTCCCTAGATTCATCAGGTCCAAATACTGCCTTTATCAACCTTTTCAGATTCTGATTGGCAATGCTTTCCCTTTGTGCTCTTATTGCTCCTTTTAGGCTGCTTCCCCATATTACTGGTATTCCAAATTCATCACGTTGTATTGGTAAATCAACTGCTTCACCATATGTTCTACCTGTACCTACATGTATTGGTGTTATTGCTTTAAGAAAAATTAATTTACCAGCTTCATATAATGGAATTTGTACCACGGTAGTTACTTTATTCAAAATTTTTAAACAATACTTTTCAAAAATTTACTTCACTCTCAAATCCTCTATACACTTTTATGAAGTGATTTGTACAGATTTTCAATTTCTTTATCAAATTCATCAATCCATAACTTACCTAACTTATTCTTTACATATTTTCTTAAAAATTCAAGTATTTCATAAATCATTAACATTATATCTTTAGCAGCACTTTCCCTATTTGGATACTTACTAACTTCTCCTGTAGGGTCAGGACCATGATATTGATAATCATGTAAATCTAATGCAGTTGCTGTTTTATGAGTAATTCCTGAATAATCAATATCTTCAAGTAATTGACTAATAATCTTTAATTTACTAGATGGTATCCTCAAGATAATTTTTTCAAACCATTTCCTATCCTCAATTTTTGTTAATTTTTGTAAAATCTTATCTCTTTCCAATACTAGTAAAGATGCTAAAAGTGCTTTCCATGCCTGAAAGACTTTACCTGCAGCATTTCGAGTATAACCTTTCTCTAAAAATTCAATTGCTAATCTACTCTCCAAGATAGCTTCGAGTACACGAATTTGAGCATACATTTCAGGATTTTCCCAAGGTTTAGGTAATGGTTTATCAAGTAACTGAATGTTCTTCAAATTTTCAACACCACTTACAATTAATTTTTCAAGAAATAAATTTATTTTTGAGAAAGTCAATCACCTCACTAAAGATATTTTAACATTATTAATTGATAATTGAAAACCTTCATCCCGTAATACATTCAATTTTAGGTAGCTGTATAAACCGCTACGTTCATGAAACTTTAGAATTCCGTGAAGCCGGCGGCATAGTTCTATAATACTTTTAATGATAGGGTTGAATGATTGTTAACTTCTTAAACGTAATGAGTCCTGTATACTCTTTCATATGCTTAATTGACGTTAGTATCGCAAAATTCGATAATGATTTTGTATCTAACTTATACTTCTTAAACAAAGTATGTTACATTATAATCAAATTTAAGTACAGTTCTTAATAAGTAATTAAGTTATGAGTGTGAAGGTTTTCTTTATTTCAACTATAGGTACTGGTATTTTAGGTAATATTGAACGTTATGATATTGATAATCTTTCTGAAAAGTATAGAGAACTTGTTAAAGATTCTTCCAGGTTAAGAGTTGATGATGAGAAACAGAAAGAATTTGAAAAAAGAGCTTATCCTTATGATGATTTCTTTAAATTAATTTATGATCTTGTACGTAAAGATCCAAGAAAATATAGTCCTGAATTAAATGCTTTTTTAGGCTTTATAGATAAAAAGTACTCATTATTGAATAGAGCTGAAGTTGTGGAGTTTAATGTATATTCTACAGATACTGGTACTGGATTTTTCTGTGTAAAAATTGTTGAGAAATGGCTTAGAGAAGAATTAAGTAATTTTGCAAGGTTGAATGTTAAGATTTTAGTTAATGAACCTGTAAGGCTTAGAAAGTTTGGTTGGGGTTATGAATGGTTTTCTGAAGCTCTTCTTGATATGATTGATAAGATTGCTAGAGTAATTGTAAGTAAGAGAAACCAAGGATATAAAGTTTATGTTAATGTTACTGCAGGTTTTAAAGTAGAAACAACATACTTAACCATAATTTCATTACTACTCAATGTTGATTCTATCTTCTATATACATGAAGCTACACGTGAAGTTATTGAATTACCAATACTTCCCTTAAGTATTAGAGATAATGTTAAGAAATTGTTAAGAGATATTAAAGAACCTATGAGAAAAGATGTTATTGAACAAGTTTACGGAGTTAGTGTTAAGGATCTTGAAGATTATGGTATAGTAAATGTGTGGGAAGGTATGGTACAAGCAAAAGAATGGATTAGAAAGCTGTTAGAGGTTGAAAGTGAGGTTTAAGTATTGTGATGAATTTATGATCGATATTGATGAATTTAATAGATGGTTTAGAAGTGCTAAAAATACTTTAAATGCTGCTCATCCTGATTTTGAAGCAGGTAATTACAATTGGGTTTGCTTTAAATGTCATCAAGCGATTGAAAAGGCGTTAAAAGCAATACTTTGGGGTTTAGGTAGGTCCAAGACGGGACACTCACTTGTTTCTTTAATCAGAGAAATTGAAAATCTTGATATTAGAGTTCCTCATGATATTTTTGATGATTGTGCATGGTTAAGTAAGTACTACATGATTACTAGATATCCAAATACTTGGGAAAGTGGTATTCCTGAAGATTATTTTACAAGACAGGAAGCTGAAGAAGCTTTAAGAAAAGCTAGAAAAATACTAGAATGGGTTGAACGTACTTGGCAAGAATTATTAAGGAAAGAAAAAGAGAAAGAGATAAAGTAATAGAAATTGTTAAGAATTTCTCAAAAGAATTGAAAGATGCTTTTAATAAGGTTACCGTTTTTCTTGTGGGTTCTTATGCTCGTGGAGATTTTAATGTATGGAGTGACATTGATGTACTAATAGTTATAGAAGATTGTAACGTAGGTGTTAAGGAAAGATATAGTAAGGTAATACCAATACTGTTAAGATCTAGAGAGTACGCGAGTATTGAACCTACTATACTATGCTTGGAAGAATTTAGAAGAGGAGTAGTTAAGAAGAATCCAATAGTAATTGAAGCTTTAAGTAATGGTGTAGTGATTATTGATGAATTAAATTTAATGAATTGTGAGGAATAGCTACATGGTGGGCCCGCCGGGACTTGAACCCGGGACCACCCGCTCATTCTCCGGCAACTGTATGGGTGCCCTGCCGTGTAAGGCGGGCATCCTTACCAGGCTAGACTACGGGCCCTTATCTAGTGTTTTGGTATTGATTGTTTTTAAAGCTTATGGTATTTGCTTTAGAGCATTGTCGAGATCTTCAATAATGTCATTGATGTCTTCAAGACCTACAGACATTCTTAGTAGGTTTTCAGTTATTCCTAATTTTTTCCTAATTTCTTCAGGAATTACTTTTGAAGCGCTAACTATAGGGTAGGTTAGTAAGGTTTCTGGTCCTCCAAGACTTGGTGATGGTTTAATAATTTTCAAGTTCTTTAACAGTTTAATTACTTCATTGTAGTTACCTCTTATTTTGAAACTTACAACACCTCCAAAACCATTTTTGAAAAGTTTCTTAGCTATGTTGTGATATTTATTTTCTGGTAATCCAGGGTATAGTACTTCTTCTATTTTTGAATGTTCTTTCAAGTATTCAGCTATAATTTTGGCGTTTTCGCAGTGTTTCTTCACTCTTAAACTTAAAGTTTTGATACCTCTCATTACTAGATAAGCTTCGAAGGGTGCTAATATTGTGCCTATTTTTCTTCTCCAATCCCAAAGATTTCTAATATCTCTTGAAGAACCTGCAATTACTCCAGCTACCGTATCGTTATGCCCTGATATATATTTTGTCATACTGTGAAGTACGAATGTTGCTCCATCAAGTATTGGTTGATATAGTACAGGTGTTACGAAGGTATTATCTATAACTATTATGGAATTGTTTTCTAAGCTTCTCTTAATTACTTCTCTTACATCAATAACTTTAAGTGTTGGATTTGTCATAGTTTCAATTATGATGAGTTTTACACCTTTCTCAATGCTTTCTAGTATGTTGTTAGTTTCTGGCCAAGTGTAGGAGATTTTAATATCGAATTTTTGTAAGTCTTGAATAAATTCTAATGTAGCACCATATATTTCGTAAGGTATAAGTACTTTGTCACCTTTTCTTAAATAAGCTAATAATAACGTACTTATAGCTGCCATACCGCTAGAAAAGCATAAAGCATCTTCAGCTTCTTCAAGTCTTGCAATTACATGTTCAAGCATTCTTACTGTAGGATTTTCTTCACGTGAATATTTCAGATCAACATTTCTATCAGACTTTCTAGCCTCACCGACTTGTCTATAGATAGCTGAGAGATAAAGCGGTGGAATGATTGCTCCATAATTGTGATCCTCGTGTTCATGTCCGTGAATGCTTGCTGTATCAAACTTCATTCTATATATTGATGTTGCGTACTCATTTAAATTTAGCTAAAACATTTCTGAAATACTCAAGAACAAGATTACAGTATGTGACTATGTTGTCGCTAGTATTCTCACTTATTGAAGATACTTCAAGAATAAAGCCTCTCGAGTAGTTAATTTCTGCTAAAACCTTCAATACTTTATCCCAATTAATGCAGCCCATGAAGGGTGGGTAATGCTTGTCTTCCTCACCATCATTATCATGTATGTGTGTGGCTATTATGTAATTACTCACTACTTCTATAAATTCTGCTGGTTCATAACCGTTAACTCTTGCATGACCTGTATCTACACATATACCGACATTGTCAGTACTGCATTTTTTAAGAATTTTAACTAGATCTTGAGGTTTTGAGCCGAAAACACTTTCCAATCTATTCTCAATAGCTATTTCAACATTAAAGTTCATTGCCATTCTTGCAATTTTCTCTACAGCATCTAGACTACACTTCTCTAGTCGTAAGGTGTAGTTTAGAGTATCTTCATTGGGAAGAGCTTTACTGTATGGTAAGTGTGTAACTAGTACTTCACACTCAACTTTATAGCAAAGTTCTAACCATCTCTTAAACTTCTCAATACATTTATCTCTAACATTACTATCTAGAGCAGCTAATTCATTCTCATACTCTTCCTGTGGTGCGTGTATTTGAATAATGTTTAAATTTAGATCTTTAACTAACTTAGAAACTTTACAAGTCAAGTCTTTATTAATGATTTCTCTAACATGTCTTGTCGATAATTCAATTACCTTAACGTTTCTTAAGTATAGTCTATTTAAAGCATTGATCACATCTAGATGATTATAAATTCTAGTATCAATACCAAACTTCACGTGCTGTTTAGAGATGTTAGCTTTTTAAAATATCAACACAATTTAATTAAGGAGAGAATTTATAGGATAGAACTTACCTTAAAGTAATGTGAGGTAAGACTTTATGCCAGGACCTAAAGGTTGGTGTTGGAGATATGGTAGGAAAGGTCCTGGAAGAAGACCAAAGCCCAGATTTATAAGTTCAATACCTAATGAAGTAACTTTCATACCAAGGACGAGAGATGGTAAGTTCGTAAGTAATGAACCTATATGTCTAGCTCCTGATGAAATTGAAGCTTTAAAGCTAGTGTATCTTGAAGATTTAACTCAGGAGGAAGCTGCTTTAAGAATGGGTATATCCAGAGGTACGTTATGGAGAATTCTTGATGATGCACGTAGAAAACTTGTTAAAGCTATTATTGAGTTAAGACCAATAGTTATTACTTACGAGAGAGCTAGATGTGAAGAAGAGGTTAGTGAATCTATTGGAGAGGATAAGTATTAATCTTTTAGAAAATTAAGTTCTCTCAAGATATTCACTATCTTATCTATCTTGTTTATCTTAATAATTTTTACCTTATCTTTAAGTACAAGTTCTGCATTGAAACCAATGTTATTAACTATTAAGTAATGTGTATCAATATCTCTAATCCACTTAGCTAATACATATCCTGTACCTCTTCTAAACTGTATAGGTAATGTACTTACTACTCTCATATTAACAATTTTACCTTCATTTAAATCTAGAATCATTATGTAAGGAGCCTTGCCAAAAAGGCTTGAAATTCTAGAATTAAGACCTTCATTACTCTCTATAGGAATAGCTATTCTAGTAATGTTTTCTAGAGGTTTTTCAATTAGAGGTAGGTTGATTAATGCTCTTTCGACATCACTTAAAAATCCTGAACTTATAAAGAATTTATCACTCATAGTTAGAAAGTGATTAACTTGTTTATAAATCCTGATAATGGGATTTCTCAATCTCTATTTAAGTAAGATATCTACAATACTATTAATAGCTTTCTTAAAATCTTCATGAGTCATAACTTTGCTTGGAATTTCTTGAATATATGGTATCTTTATAACGATAGTGTTGAATGTGTTTGCTCTTTCTTCAATTTCACTTGTTAACTTACTAGAAAGGTTAAATTTATTTATGACAGTGATTATGTGTTTCTTTTCTTCAATTCTTCCCATCATATTCATGAACTTTAAATAATCGTTGATTCCTAATCTTGTTGGTTCTGTGACTGCAATTACTGTATTTGCAATTTTTACAAGTGTATACACTATAGAGCCTGTACCTGGTGGTGAATCTATAACTACATACTCATAATGTTTGAACTTATCAACAATGCTCTTAACAAACTTAGTAACTACTAGGCAACTAGCTTTAACTCCGGGAATTAATTCGCAAGTAGTTATGTCAAGTTCTTTAAACTTACTTTCCTTGATGTAGGCTAGCTTTCTTGAACTTCTTTCAATAGCTTCATCTACGGGACATATTAGTTTACATATGCCACATCCTGAACATAAAGAGCTAATCCATACAATCTTTCTCAAATTCGGAATTATAGTTATTGCATGTTCAGGACAAGCATTAACACATTCGTTACAGTAGTTACATTTATCTTCATTGAATTTTGGTTGAAAAGTCTCAATAGTCTGGACATACTCACCTTCAATTCCTAGAAGAGACTCTGCACATGGATTATCAACATCAGCATCTATGAGAAGTACTTTATAGGCTCTTCTAGATAGTTCGTATGCTATTGATGATGCTATTAAGCTCTTACCAACACCACCCTTACCACCAGCTACTGTTATAGTTTTCATTATCTCAACCTCACGAAGTTGATAATATTTTCAATTACGGATCTTACCAGTTTTTTAATTTCAGAATCTGTTTGAAGTGCAAGTATTGGTGTCATATCTACGTAACTTTTAACAACTTCATAACTTATCGGTATTTCACCTAAGAATTCAATCTCTAAATCTCTAACCTTAGACTTAACTTCACTACTTAGCTTTAAATCAAGATCACATCTATTAATTATTAATCCCATCTTTAATCTGAAATGTTTAGCTAATTGATGAAGTCTTTCCATTCCTTTAATGGCTTGTCTCGTCGGTTCGGTGATTATTATGAGGTAATCTGCACCTGCAAGACTAGAAATGACTGGACATGCAATACCTGGTGCAGCATCTACAATCACCAAATCGTTGTTTAGTTCTTTACATAGTCTATGAGCTAAGCTTTTGGCTCTATAGACTATCTCACCACTATTTCTACCACCAAGTTCTAAATCGCCAGTAACTACAGTACAGTTATACCTTGTTTTACATGTAATTAATTTCCCTGTAAGTACTGTCTTGTAATTAATGGCTTCTAGAGGACAAGCAATACTACATGCACCACAACCTTCACAGAATTCTTGAATAATTACTGGTTTTCCATCTACAAGATCTATAGCCTCGAAATTACACACATTAGTACAGTTTAGACAGTAATTGCACCTATCGTAATCTATGTATGCTTTTCTAGACTCGTAAATCTCTTCCTCATTAATTACTTCCAAGACTCCACCTAAGGCAAGAACAAGATCTGGTGCCTCAACATCGGCATCAACGCCTATTGCTGATATGTTAAGTATGTTATTTATGTAGTATAGCAGATTTGAAGTTATGAAGGTCTTACCTGTACCACCTTTACCACTAGCAATTACTATCTCCATTTCAACTTCTCACCAGACCGTAACTTCTAAGTACTTGCATAACAGGTATTCCTGGCTCTACATATATTACTTTAAGGCCTGCTTGAGAAATCACTTCTTCAACATGTGGACCAATATTTGATGTTATTATTATCTTAACACCATTATTAATTAGCCATTGAGCAATAGCAACACCAACACCTCTCGGCATGTCTAGAAGTGTATTCTGTATAGTCTTTACGTTCTTTATCTCGCCATTACATACGTCAACGACTAGTATGTAGGGTGCCCTACCAAATCTTGGGGAGACTGGACTATTTAAACCGTGACCAGTATCTACACCTGCAGCAATTCTTTCACAACCATTAGGTACAGGTTCTAAATTTGGTAAAGATTGTGTATATTGAGCCCAATCTCTACCCCATCCTTTTCCTCTACCCCAACCAAATCCTCCGCCGCCTCTACCACATCCTCTACCTTGACCTCTGCCGAAGAACCAACCATACATACCCTTTCCAAAATGTGTAATAGCACAGACTTTAAGAACCTTACCTACGTAAAGCATCTTAACTGGTCAAGTTGTCTACATGAGAAAGTTTTATAAGTTTTGTGCTATTACACAGAACTGGTGGTAGAGATATGGCTTGGGGAGGATTTGGTTGGGGTAGAGGAAAAGGATGGGGTTGGATGAATCCATGGCCTGGAAGAGGACCTTTCAGTCATTTACCACCATGGCAGAGGCCTGGATGGATTTTTGGTAGAGGTGCTTGTAGATGGTTATTCCCATGGATGTTCTGGCCTTGGTATGGATGGTGGTTCAGAAGCTTCTTAACACCATGGATGTACATGCCATACTACTGGTACATGCCATACATGCCATGGTGGTGAAGATGTTCTGGCCATACCCACCATACATACCTGATCCCATAACTATGAACATAATGTTCATGTACTGGATGGCTGTGCCTCTTTATTACTGGATGATGTTTGAGATGTATAAGATGATGATGGAGACTTGGAGAAAAATGCTAGAAACTCTCACAACAAAGACTTAAATAGATAAAAATTATTAAAAATCCTGGTGAAAATATGGCTTGGTGGTTTAGATTCTTCAAATTTATGAGTAAGTACATGCCATCAACCATACCATACATGCCATATTATCAACAACCTCAACAAACAACTACTCAACAATATCAAGTATCTCAACCACCTCCATCATACCCTTACTTCATATTGATGCCTATACTTATGCCTCCACCACCCCCACCTCCACCACCAATACCGACAAGTCCTGAAGAAGAACTTTCAATGCTTGAAGACTATAA
>Ga0190367_1000592_pt1 | contig 25289 bp, 28 predicted proteins | sample 4872181011_MG_FD_171838 | JGI IMG/M metagenome (GOLD analysis project Ga0190367, IMG submission 171838) | Hydrothermal vent microbial mat bacterial communities from Southern Trench, Guaymas Basin, Mexico - 4872-18-10-11_MG | ecosystem: Environmental > Aquatic > Marine > Hydrothermal vents >...
TTAACAGCTTCTTTGATGACTTTTTTCTTTTCTTTCAATCTCTCAATAAACTTGCCCTTAACTTGCACATAATCTCTTCTCGCAACAATTGGTTTAGCATCTACAATCTCTAACAATGCAGCCTCGATCAATTTATCCTTGGGCTTGATTTTCAGGAAAAGTCTCCATTTATCATTCAGTTTCACAACTCTCTGCAAGGGCTTCTCAGGATCAGGCTGCAACAGTTCTATACATACATCATTATTGACCATGCTGATCACCCCATAAAGTAATGCTTATAAATCCCGAGTTCTTTCTAGTTCTTAATCTGACTGACATGTTCCCCCTCCCCCTTCATTCCCTTTTTCCATTTTTAATCACCTCATGTTTTTTCAATGACCATCACTTCTGCCCTGCTTTTTAGTCTCAATTTTTGAGCTTCAAAGTCAGGTATCTCGATGATTATGTTTAGTAGCACTTTCTTCTCATTCAATTCCTTCCATAGAAAGTTCATTTTCGCCGGCAAGTTTATTTTATATCTATCACCCTCCTTGGCAATTAATACGGGAGAGATCTTAACCGTATTCATACAAAAGTTTTCTGTGAGGGAGTATTTAAACAGTCACCTATGTCGGGCTGCGTTCATTAACTATATTACCTGATACGTTGAGTCTATTTTAAGTGTAAGCCTTTTAAAACAGGGGTTTAAAAAGTGCTTGAAGAGTGATTGAACGGACTGTTATTTCAACTTCTCATACTCGCTTTCAGGGATAATGATTAAGACCTCAAACTTGACCTTTTTCTCATGCAGCACTTGCCACAACTTCTCATTATCTTGTGGAAGATAAATTAGGAAGCGGCTGCCCTGCTTAGTGACTTGTCTTTTCCCAATGTAAATATTTTGTGGAATTAGTTTCTGAATCATGGTTTTGAATTGTTTACTGAAGTTAGTTAAAACTTACTAAGCCATCAGTAGTTTCTTCCTATGTTTCAATTTGTCGCTAATTTTTGCAAGCGGTATTACAACGTTTTCACCACTCTTCAACTTGACAATTATGTACTTCTCATTCGCCTCAATCAATTCCCCCTCAACAATGCCTCTTTCAGTCATGATCTTTACCTTATTTCTCTTCTCCTCTTTATCACTCAAGTCAAGAACCTTGATCCTCATGATTTAGTCGAAATAATTATTTGATTTATAAATATTTAATAATCATTTTGTCGGAATGATCATTTTGCATGTTCATTCTGTTTGAATGATTATTTTTAAAAAATAGTCATTTGTACTAATGTGTCGTTGCAGCAATTGGTCATTGGTTCCAATGGTTTTTACGAATCTTTTGCTGCTATTTTAATAGGTGTCTCTTTCAGCCATGATTTTCACTATTTTAGCCTTTCTGTTCTCCTTGTCGGACAGGTTGAGAACTTTTGATTTTCATAATATCCACCCAATAATTAGTACTGCTATAGCTATTACTGCTAAGATCGTTGCATCAATTATGTCGTCTTTACCGCTCATTGGGTCTCTCCCCCATTCAGTGTATAGTTTTTCACGAATTTTAACTTCACGGATCAATAGTGAAAGAAGACTTGCCACAACTATTATGAATGTAATTAAATACTCTACCTTAAAGACGGTAGTTAGTATTGTTAGGAAAGCTATCGGGATCTGAATAATCAATGCAATTTTCAAAGCATTAACAAAAGTCCTAACATCATCAAGCCTTTTCTCAAGAACCTTCTCCTTACCAACCATTCAATCACCCAATCACTTTCGGAGCCTTCTCATCAAACCATTTCCTCAATTCTAAAATGAAGTGTTGATTACCAATAGTGACGTAATGTCTCATCAATACTTCAAATTCCTTGGGCGGTGTACGTCCTTGAAGAATATCTATGATTTGACCCGGTGTCCCTTGAAGTGTCATGTATGTTGACCAGAACTTTCTCAAATCATAAAGTTCAATTTCTTTACCCAGAACTTTCCTGAAAGTTTCCTTAATTTCATTTCTAAGTCTAGCTCTATCGAATGGTATGAGCTTGCTTTCCCATTCTTTAACAACATCATTATCATAGCCTAAGTTTCTAAGACTTGAAATGTATGTTTTAATGAATTGGTTGCGGTAAGGTAGGTAGGCTTCTTTGATAAACCTTGCAGTATCTTCATGCATGAATGTTAAGTATCTTCTCTTAGATTTACCCTCAACTTCAAAACAAATTACTCTATTATTAAAATCAATGTCCTGAATCTTAATTAAAAATGGTTCACCCGGTCTAAGACCGCATTCAGCAAGTAGTAGAAAGTATATCTTAACTTCTAGACTTGGAAGTTCACGAAATACTTTTCTAAGTTCATCAATGTTAAATACTTTAACTTCTTTAAGTGGATTAGCACTTCTAGGTTTGGGAATTGTGAAACTGTTGTAGAGTGTGTTGTAGAGTTCAGGTCTTTTAGTTTTAATGACGAGTTTAATGAATTTTTTCAATGCTTTGGCCATGTGTGTAGTGACTGATATTCCATACTTTTCTAAGCATTCTTGAACATACTCCTGCAGTTTGCTTGGTTCAAGTTCAAAATCTAAATCCTTCAATGCCTTGAGCAAGTATCTTAAATGTCTCTCCCTAGTGTCTTTTGCTTTGTTTGTTAGGAGTTTTTCAAACATTTTCAAGTCTTCCTCATTAACTATGTAACTCTTGGAGTATTGGTAAAGAGTGTTGCCGAGATATTGATGTAGTAGTTTAAGAAACCACTCTCTAAACTTTACATCAACTATGCATGTCTTGATAACTTTCAAAGCTTCTTCAGGACTTGCTTCAGTTACTTTAGGCTTCTCACCAACGATTCTAACGTACTCATCAACAGTTAAGAACCTGATGCAAGCCTTAACTAAGTCATCACTTATAGGGATCAAGCCATGCCTCGCTTTATAAATGTGGAATCTTGAAAATCCAAGATCTTTAGGCGTTACTTTCTTCTCATTAAGAACGTATTCAAGAATTCTTTTCCTGATGGGTTGGGCAAGATGGCTGATTTCAGATTCTGTAAGTGTCATGAATTTAAGGATTGGGCTAGCGGTTTTTTAAGCTTCACTTTTCTCTGTATTCAGGTTCTGCGTTAGTAATGGTTTTTCTGAATACTTATTTGAGTATCTGTGCCGAGTTTCGTGAATACTTTCTCAACCATTTCCGTGAATATGTTTTGGCTCTGGGGCGCCCGTGAACCCGGGTTCAAATCCCGGCGGCCCCATCAAGATTTAGCTTTAGATTAGAATGATATTAAGCTGCTATGAATTGAAATTAATTAATGTTCTTGAGAATTATTTAAATCTTTAATAATAACCTAGTACTATTTTACATAATGAAAATCGAGATTGAGATTATACCTCCTAGAGAATTTGTCAAAAAGGTTAAGTTACCTAGAATACCTACTCGACCTAAAGAACATTACAACTTTGAATCTCTTGATAAAGACCTAATTGAAAGTATTAAGTCTTTCGGTCTTCTTCAACCAGTAATAACTGATAGAAACTACGTAATCATTGATGGAGTTAAGAGATACGTCATTGTTAAGAAATTGATTGAGAGTAATCTAGATATTCCAGGAAATGTAATTATTATTAAATTTCTTGACGAAGACTTTAATGAAAAACCTATATCAATACTTCACTTAGCTTACATAATTAATAGATTTAGAAGCGGCGGTCGTGATGAAGATTTTAGTGAAGAATTGATGACGTACATGATGGACATAACGTTTAAGGTATGGGAGGTATTTGATAAAGATTATGAAAAGACAAGTAGACATCTAGGTTTTAGCTTAGATAGAGTTAAGAACTTCATAAATGAGTATGTAAAAGTACTTAGTTGAGAACAAAATATGGCGGCCCCGCCGGGATTCGAACCCGGGACCTACGGCTTAGAAGGCCGCTTCGAGCCCGACAGCCAAAGCTGTTCGGGTCGCTCTATCCTGGCTGAGCTACGGGGCCTTGCAAGTTATTCTTCATCATTATGTTTTTAAGCTTTTCTTGACATTAACTTTCTCTTCTTTTAATTTTCTAAGTTCTTTAAATACTTGATCAAGAAGATTACTAATTTCAAGGAGAGTTTTCATAACCTCGATTTGAGAATTTCTTCTAATCTCTCCTCCTATACTCTCAGATTCACTTTCAGCTTTTGGAATTAAGGTATCTTCTTTTTCCTTTCTACCCTCCTTCACTTTCTCTATCTTCTCTTCTCTATCTTCTTTTCCCTCTTCCTTACTTTTCTCATTCACTTTCTCATCATGCATTTGTGAGCATTGCGGATATGTCATACTTAAGCTCGTGATCATAGCTTTCAAATACTCAACATCATTAGCAATACTTTGTATATAGCCGTAATAGTGATATAAGTAGTAGTTCAAGATCTTCTCTACATCTTCATGACATACTCTTCTCAAACTCTTAATTTCGCTAAAGATTATGTATATTATGAATATTATTGACACTGATTGAGTAATTATACTTAATTTAGGATCAATAAATGTCAATACTATACTTAACATTATCAAGGCTATGATAGTTACATGCAGAACTTTTCCTTTCAATAAATTCTTGTCAACCAAGTTGCGAATCATATTCCTAACATTGTCAATGGTTTTAACATGGCTTGTAGTGCATAATTCATTAGATAATATGTAGCTTGAAAGGATAAGGCGACAATAACTAAAATTAAACCTAGGTAATACGTTAAATTCACGTTAGCTTCACCCTTAGTTACATATATCATTAAAGCACTCATTACTGAAGTCACTAAGAGAAGTGTTAGAAAGAACGCAATTACAGCATGTTCAGAGACTGGTGCTAGAATTGAAATAACGCCAATCTCTATAGGTATCGTTATCTGTGAAGTGATACTTAATACCTTGTTGAATATGTTTACAAGAACAAGAGTTAATGCTGATACAACAGCTTGTGATGCTTGTAGTGGAATTATGAGACCTGTTAAGTAACCTGAAATTTGTTCTCTTCTCTTCATTAAATTCAGTTCAGTAACTATATGACTAGTTAATAATCGACTTAACTCTTTAAGCGAAGCACCACTAACAATACCATTCTTCAAGATCTCCATATAAATTCTAACTCTCTCACTGCACGTTTCTACAGCAAACTGCTTAAATACCGTATCGATACTAACACGCATTAGTGCTCTTGCATGCATTCTTCTAATTAACGGATTTAAGATACCATACTCATGAAGCTTAAGTAGGCTTATAGTTTTTGGCAGTGATGTCGTTATTACATAAGCATCACAGAAGGATTTAATGAAGGTATGTATAATCTCTTCAAACTTCCTAATTCTTCTCAGAATTCTAGAGCCAAGAAGGCCAAAAATGAGCATAACGATTCCTGGCAAAAATGTTGAGATAGTTATTGGATGTAAGGAAGCATGTAAGTACTGTGAAGATATTGTGCTAACAGTTAGGAGTGGAGGTATGAGTATGATTGACTTCTCTATCAGGTGAACAGTATATGGCCTATCTATAGTTATTATGATTGGAAATCTAGGAATGGTTCTATATGCAATAAGTACTAATGATGAGAGAGGTAAGAGGAAGGCTAATATTGTAATCATTAGCACTATTTCAATACCTTCCTTAACATACATCATCATTAGTAGTACAATAGTTACTGAGAGGAAGGAGAGAGATGAGAGTATTGCTGAGTAGGCATCAGCTAATCTTCTTGCCCTCTCTATCCTTCTTTCATGATCATCGATGTATCTACTCATATGTGTCTCATACTCTATTGGGAAGTAGTCTCTAGGTTCAATTCCTAAACTGATAGCGTTAACGATCTTGCTAAATAATGAGCTTATATTTCCAATGGTCTCTCTACTCATAACATTGCAAGCTTCTTTCAGTTCGTAATTCCATTTTTCAATTAGATATACAAGTTTCTTAAAGATTCTCTGTATGTCTTGAGAAATCTTTGACTCACTAACAATCTTAAAGATAGTTCTCAATGAGAAGCCTGATAGTGCTAGAATGTTCATAAAGAGAAGTAGATAGTTGTAGTAGAGCTCTACGTTTCTATACTTCAACTTCTTGATGTAGATCCTTAAAGATCGTGTAGGATTTAAGAACTCTAAGATTCTTGATAAAGAGGTCACACTTTTCTCCATACCTCTACACCACTTTCTAATGCTTCTATTGCACGATCAATTCCCTCAATTTGAGCATATTTAATGCTATTCCATACATCGAAGTAGTTAAGAACACCGTTCTCTATTAATAATTGGAGATAGTAGCTTCTCATCTCTAGTTCCTCATAGATTCTCTTCAACATTCTACCACTAAATCCTCTCATTATGGCTATCTTTTGTTCAAGAAGGTAGCTACTACCTATACCTCTAAATACATGTTCATCTCTTGATGAATCCCATTCAAAAACTGCTATGTAATTTAATCTCTCTTCAATGGGATCGTATCCAACAATTTCATTAATACTCAATACTCTTCTCTCAATCGTTCCAAGCTTGGGAACTCTGACTGCACTTGTAATTATGGTTGCATTTAAATTGTCGATGAAGGTTTTAGGAACATTTATGGGATCACTTGTTAATCTCTGAATAAGCTTCTCAACACTACCAGCATGAAATGTAGCCAAGACAGGGTGTCCTGTCTGTATGGCCTGAAATGCTACATAAGCCTCTGCTCCTCTAATCTCACCTACAATGATGTAGTTTGGTCTTTGTCTAAGTGCTGCTTTTAATAAGTCAAATAATGTAACTTTTTCACCACCTTCACCTTCTCTAGTAACTTCTCTAAGCCAATTTTCATGTGGAACATAGAGCTCTGGTGTATCTTCAATGGTGACAATCTTATAATCAAATCTTATAAATGGAATGATAGCATTCAGCAGTGTTGTTTTTCCTGAAGCTGTTTCTCCACAGACCCAAACGCTCATGTTATGTTCAAGTAATAACCAGATATATGCAGCTTCAAGTGCTGAAAGACCATTATACTTAACGATCTGCGTAATACTTAACGGTATCTTTGAGAACTTTCTAATAGTGAAGCTTGGTCCTCTCAAGCTAACATCAGGACTAAATACAATATTTATTCTTGAACCGTCAGGTAATGTAGCGTCTACAATGGGTCTTCTAAGATTGACAGGTCTACCTGTCCTCTCTGAAAGCTTAATTATGAATCTTGTAAGTTCATCTATATCTTTAAATTCGAGACTCGTCTTACATGTACCAAAGATCTTATGGCAAATATATATTGGTCCAACACCATCGCATGAGATATCCTCAATATATGGATCTCTAAGTAATGGTTCTAAGACGCCTAGATAAACTTTTTCGAGTATTATCTTATGTCTAATAGCATTAAAGATTTCGCTACTGACAATTACATGTGAGATCTCACCTCTCTTTTTAATAATTTTATACTCATTAGGTTTTAATGACTGATCAATCTTGACAACTTTATTTAGAATATCGTCTAAAATTTTAATCATCTCATCCACACTTGAGTATTGAGTTTTCTCAGGATCTAGAGTCTTGGCCACAAGTTCATCAACAACATCTATTAGTTCATCTGCAGTTTCTCCGGGAACGGTAGGTTGTATTACTATGTAATTCGTCAATTCGTGAGGAGCAGTTCTATAGACATGTGCAAATATACCATCATTGCCATCTATAATGTAGATTACATTAATTTTCTTCCTATACTTTAACTCTGTAGGTAACTTCTCGTAAAATTCGGGTTCTGAAATATTCCTTGAAGGCAATTCTTCAAGGTAAGCTCTTAGATGATAAAACCTAGATGCATACTCCTCAAGACTTGACATTAGCCATCACCTAAATTCTAGCTTGTGAGAATGGCAAGACCTTTAAGCCAAAAGCTGGATCTATTTCAAAACCAATAACTGAATCTGCCGTTTTTTCAACACCTTTAGCTTTGAGAATCTTTAATAATCTCATAATCTTGCCACTAACCTCTTTAATACTCAACACTATATGTGTATCACATATGGATCTAATCCTAATCATTAAGTCTTGATCAAGTGCATAGTCATGAAGAGTAATGAATATTGATGAGCCTTTCTCGGTTAAATTTAAAATTGAAGTGAAAAAGTTTAATATGTCTTCTCTTTCAGCGTTAGTTATAATGTAGGTTAAGCTATCTACGAAGAATATTTGATATTTCTTTGAGGCAATATCCATATACTTATAAAGTATGTTCAAGTATTGTTTTGATACTTCTTTACTCCATTTAAGACCTTCGACATGAAGTTCGATAACCTTTAAATTACCTGCTAGAAAGTGATATTTAACATTGAAGTTCAACCCCTCCATAGCGTTTATGAGACCTTTAATGCTTTGCTCGGTGGTTACAAAACATACTTTAAAGCCTATATTTAACGCTCCATGACATAATTGATAACATAGTACAGACTTACCACTATCATTAGGGCCTTCAATAAGTGCTAATGTTGGAAGTACAAGACCATCACCAAGTTTACGGTCAAGTTCAGGATTTAGAGTCTTCAGGATGAGTTTTTGACTAGAAGAAAGTGTAGGAGTTGTGTGTAAAAAAGAAGAGTCTTGTTTTAAAAGAGTCTTCATTTTACTCACCTAATCACCAAGTCTCCATTACGGGAGTAATGGCAGCTGGTAATCTTCTCTCAACCACAAGTACAGCACCTGTAGGTGGCTTAATTTCAACTCTAAATACTAAGTAGGGTATCCAAATATCATTTAAAGTCTTTTTACCGTATATTGCAGACACATTAATGACAAAAGCCCATTTCTCACCAATCTCTATTAAGTGATCTCCATCTCCATAAACTTCACATGCAAGCACTGTATATGAATGAACGACTTTTGCTTTCGATAAGTCGGTGGTGTTGAGTGTGGTCTCTATAGGGTCTGCAGTACACGTAAGGTTATCACTAAACACTACAGCCTTTTTTGAATAATGCTTTGCAAGTCTGCTTGGCTCCTCAACAACATATGTAACTATGGTCTTATTGGCATCTACTGGCATTCCTCCCACGCCCGGCTTAACGTAGATTATTACGTATTGACCAGTTGGTACTTTTGTTCTATTTTCAGCAATAACTGCTCCCACGACTTCTAAGCTTGAACTTGCTTCTTCTGTACCCTTTGTTATGGCTTCTCCAGTCTTTTGCACTGCTCCAAAACCCATATTCATGACCACAAAGGCGAAAGCTGCTGCTACCAGTACTATTGCTATCAAGATTATTGCTGTTTCAATGCCTGTCAGACCTTTCTTAAAATTTCTCTTCAATTCTCTCACCTTGAATTTAATTTCTACAAGTTTTAGGTAAGGGTTTCGAATTTTCGAGAATTCGAAAATTCTTGAAGAGGTATATTTAAGAGATGTTTAATAGTTAGTTAGTGAGTAGTGAAAGTGTAAGGTCAAGACAGGAGATTATTGATGAACTCATAAAGCTGAAGGAAGCTATAGAGAGGACACTACTAGACATTAGAGAATTCATGAATAACTTAGAAAATCCTTTCAACTACATAGCACTCGTGACTAAAGACGCAAAGCCTAAAGGAATAGAGATTGATAAAGAGAAGGCAAGCAGTATTGAGTCATCTTCCAAAGCTTCAAGTGGCAAGGATGTGAGTGAGATTAGTAGGAAAATAGAAAAACCTCGTAGCAAGAAAACCTTGAAAGCACATAGCATTAGAGATATTGATGAAGATGAGCTACTTGAAAAACTAGTTAAGAACACCTTAACCTTCACTAAACATGAAGAGTATGAAAAGTCTTCCGATTTAAGTTTCATCAATGCTTTACTGAACATTTACATAATGATTAAGTATTATGGAATTAGTGAAGATAGAGTAGAGACTACATTAAATATTCTACATAATTACGGTTTAATCAGTAGAAGAACATTTAGAATCTACATGGCTGCTCTCGAACTTCTCTCAGAAATCATAGATGTTAGGAATTCCGGAATTGAAGAATTCATCAAATTACTATCATCAATCATGAAGGTTAATGGAAATGAGGTAATGGCAAAACTGTTAATGCTTATACTAAGCCTCTACAAATCTTATGAGGTAGAGGTGATTTAGATGGTTTCTACAGTGGCTGAAGCTATAATTAGCATAGCTGCTATAGTAGCAGCAACTTTTGTTGCTGTAACGATATTTTCAAGTATTTTCCAAATAAGTGATACAAGTTCACTTATACTTTCAAACATCAAAGAAAAGATTGATGTTGATGTAAAGATAATCACAGGATATGTAGCTACAGATTATGTGAAAGTGTGGATTAAAAATGTGGGTAGAGATAGTATTCTTGAAGAATTAATCATTAGATGTGATGTGATGTTTGGTAAGAAGGGAGAGCTTAAGTATATACCTTATCAGAAATATACAGATACATCACCATATTGGAACTACACTATTGTTAATGATTATGTAAATCCCAATACTTGGGATCCTGAAGAAACTATTGAATTAATTATTCAATGGGATACCACTTTAGAGACCGGAGACTACGTTCTAATCTTTACAACATATGCAGGCTCTAGTGATAGAATTGTGATGTCTAAGTAGTATGGCAACCCTTGGCTTACCCATAGTTGCTTTAATAGTTACAATATGTATTCTGTTGATGATAGGTTTCTTAATAATTCTATATAAGAATTACCTAACAACTTATCTAGAAATCACTCAGATTGAACTTAAGAAATTAAGAGGCTGTATTCCTGACTTTAAATTATTGGACTATGATATTGTAAACTATTCAATAATTATGAATATTACAAACCTCTCATGCTCAATAGAGTACAGTAAGTTCATGTATGTAGACTTAGTAATTATCTACATCTCTGAAAATGATACTATTATAGAATGGTTAAAGTATTGTGAAGATGGTGGTCTAGGAACTTGGAGAGTAATCGCTATTTATGATGATATCATTAATCCTATAAATCAACTTTTAAAATCTGGTCTATGGGATGCCGGTGAGACGTTAACTATAAATGCAACTTTAACATCATTACCTGACAAGATTATTCAAATAATCATCACAACACCTGAAGGTTATGTTAAGACACTTACACTCTCTTAACATTTCTACTCCTTCTATAACTGCTTATCAATTTTACTAAAGTATCTTCATCTATTTCTCTACTAAATTTACTAGTAATTTCCTTATACTTCTCTTCAAGTTTATCTTTATCGATAAAGACTATGGAACCTATATCTAGAATTTCAACTTCTCTCTTTAGTGCTATAGCGATGCCTTGTTTGGTGAAGTACTTGATAATTTCCTCTTCATAATTATCAATAATGATTTTAGTAAGTCCCTTATGTATTAAGTAATTGATATCAATACTACTCAATATGTTACTACTGATTACAGGTACTACATTACCACCTATATTTGGATAATAATTTAGTTCATTAAGATTCCCTACCTTAATACCCATGATCACGTCGCCTTTGAGATACTTAATCAATAATTGATTAGTATCGTTAATCATCTTTTCTAACTTATTTATTTTCATTTTTGAACTTTCTAACTCATATTCAAGATTTGAAATTCTTGCTTCTAAAGCTCTGATAGTGGTATCTTTCTTAACTTCGAGATATCTTTCATTTTCTAGTTCCTGGATTCTATACTTCAATTCTTCACAATGTGATTTAAGTTTTTCAATTTCGCTTACTAGCATCTTCACTCTCTGTTCATACTCCTCTTCAATTTTTCTTAGCTCCTTGATATCTCTTCTCTTATCTTCTCTAATAACGACAATTCTGACTTTATCTTCACTATACTTAGACAATACTTGATCAATTGCCTGTTTTATGCTGTATCCTCTGATTACAAGAGCCTTAACTTCATTAATAGGTACGTTAACGCTTAGAACTCTTACATAATCATCAACTTTGTCAATTTTCGATTTAACGCTAAGGTAGGCTTTATAGGCTGCTGCTAAGGCATCTCTCTGATGAGGATCCTTAACTGTAATTTTAAATTCACTTGCTAATTTGGCAACAATCTCGCTTTTTTCACTCACACTTAAGTCTCTGTCTGGCGAGTATAAGATTGAATTAAGCATTGATGATAATTTTTTAGCATACTCTGGTATTCTTGAAGAATCTACAGCAATAATTAGAGGTATGCCGTACTGTGTTATTATCTGTATAGCTTTTCTTCTACTTAAGTTCTTACCACTATATAGATGTAAAACGTTACCATTAAGATCAAGGATGGCGAGACCAGTAACTATTCCAGGATCTACACCGACAATTACGTATCTATCCTTAATTGAAGTTTCAACTATCTTTTCATCATAACTAATCGCTGCATATCTTATTGTCTGTGTTGGTATGGATTCTATACTTACCTTAATATCGATACTTCTGATAGGCTTGATTAACGATCTAACTATTGCTTTACTTGCATATACTATGAAAGTTGCTGATCTTAAGGCTTCAGAATCTGATTGATAGAAAAGGTCGTAATCTATCTTATGATTATCGAGTACTCTCTTGATATCATCAACAATTTGTTTAACTCTATGTGCAATATTTCTTTCAAATCTATTTCTACTCATCCCCCCTTGATTTGTCGAGATTGATGCTTTAACGATGATTTTAGTTTCAGGTTCGTATAGCTTTACAATAGAGCCAACTCCTTGACTTGCAAGTAATGTTAAGTATATGGCTGTACTCTCTGGATCTAACTTTCCTACATCAATGTTTAATCTATCTTTCACTAAGTTTTCTAAAGAAATTTCTTTTCCTGGCTCTACCATAGTTACCTGAATAATGTTTATGGTGAAGGGTAGCTTGGCAAGTTTCTTGATAAAGTCTTTACCAATCTCTAAGATCTCTCTTACATTATCTATGGCTATGATTGATGGTTTATACTTTTTAATAAGTCTATAAAGCTCATATGAATTTACAATCCCTTTATCAATAATGTTTCCTGAACTATATACTGCATATGCATATAGATCTCTACTATAGACATCAATACCTAGTATACAGCTATCACGTAGTAATTCAACAATATTCACAAGCATTTAAAGGTTAAAACTATTAAATACATTACTATACATAAAGTCTACAATTTTCCATTTCTATAATGATAATCATTAAGTGAAGCTTATAGTCTTCTCAATTCTTGAACTTCTTTCATCATTGATGTCTTTAATCTAGAGCTTAGACAGAGAAAGGTATATATTTTTCAAAACTAACTCTAAGTCTCATGCGTTGGCATTGGTCTGTCACTGATGATGAGATTATAGATAGAGTATTTAGACGTTATGGTATCAAAGTTACATCTGACCAGATTGTTAAGGCTAGAGGTCATGAGTATAGAATTAGTTGGAAAAAGGCGATTGAAGTTGCTAGTTTTATAAAATACTTTACGTTAAAGCAGGCAGAGGACTATCTAAAGAAGGTTATCGAACTTAAAGCACCCATACCTATTAGAAGATTCACTAGAAAACAAGCTCATCATACTACACCATGGAGAGGTTGGCCTATTGCTAAGTGGCCTGTCAAAGTCTCTAAAGCTTTTCTTGAAGTTCTTGAAAATCTTGAAAATAATGCTATATACAAAGGACTTGATATTAATAGGGTTGTACTTATACATGTAGCTACACATAAAGGTATAAAGATCAGAAATTACATGCCTAGAGCATTTGGTAGAAGTACACCATGGTTTCAAGATACGGTACACATTGAAATTATTGGAGTGGAATTACCAGAGCAGAATGTACCTAAATATCTAAAATTAATACCATTTAAATAAATATTTTGAGGATTCAGCAAGTCCTTATCATCAAGAATCAGTGCTGCAATGGGTCATCACTAATAGAGTTAAGTAATCTTAGTTAATAAATTTCTTATCCTAACTATTGCTTCTAAGGTATGTTCTCTTTTAGTTAAATCTGTACGTGATAGTACGAGAAGTGAAATTATAATTCTTAATAATTCTTTCAAGCTACTTACTGAACCTTTAAATACTATTAACACCAACCCATCATTAAGAATCCATATGTTAAATTTTAATTTTAAAAAGTTATGTACAGTATCTAGATTGTTCATCACTACTTCATCAGTGACCTCTCCATACTTTACCTTAAGCTCAGGTAGATAGAGGTCTATTATTAATTCCTTCTTCACGCAGCTTCCCTCCTTAATTTTTGAACCTAAATATTCCATTAACACTAACACCTCACCATTACTCATATAGTACATGGTTATGGTTCGAGGTTTACCATTAGTGAGTATTGAGTACTTTGTAAAAAAGATTGAAGCTACAGCCTTAACGTAGTTACCTTTGACTCTATATGCATAGACATCATGAATGCCTAACTTAGTTCCATAATTTCGTTCTAGGTCTAGGACGTACTGAATGAATGAATCTACATTACTCACTGGCTTGTAAATGCTTTAACTTTAAATATAAGTATTGCGAAAGTAGGAGTAACTGTGAGAATGACTGTGTGAATTGATGAGGGCTGTCATGACTGAATGTTGATGAAGAATCGAGGTTCTGAACTTTACGTTCAAGATATCTCTATTGATTATCTTCTAAGGATTAGAATATCACGATTTAATTTAATAAGACGTTGAATTAATACTTTTAGAATAAATCCTAAAGTAATGACAATCACAACACAGAGAAGTATTCCAATACCTAGAGTTAAAATTGATAGATTAATTAAGTACTTGATATATCTTAGTGAGAGAGGTGAGGTAAGTGTTAAAGAGCTGAAAGATTCTAACCTAGACTTTGGTAGAGGTAGAGGTGACATTACTAGATTTTACAAGATGATACAGCTCGTAGAAATTCATGAGGATAAGGTAAGACTTACGAGAAGTGGAAAAACATTATGTAGATACTTAAGTACAAATACATTACTTGGATACAATATGTTTCATAAAATACTCTACAATAAGATCATACCTTATAGATTAATGATTGATCTAGTGTGTAAGTATGGAAGTATGAGTGAACATGAACTGTACCTAATGGTTAATGAGGAGTTAAGTAAGATCTCACCATCATCTTGGATAAACAATGTTGCATATAAGACCTTACTCGGATTAGCACTTGATCTTAAAGTTGTTGAAAGAAGGGGCAAGGAAGTACTGTGCAATGTAGCTTCAAATTATGAAGAGATCTTCAGAAAGTGCTTACTAGATGCTAGTGTAGATATGTCGGGTAGATACGTAATTTCAATTAGTGAGTTCTTGAAGTGTATAGAAAGTGAGGGACTTAGAATACCTGTAGAGAACATTCAAAACTTAGCAAGCATAGAGCCATTAATAACACCTAAACTTTCAAGTAATAATGTTGAGTATGTAATTATTAATGACTTAGACTTATTTATTAGGGAATTGTTGAGAATACTTGAAGATATTAGTGATAGGTTAAGTGATGATCATGGGAACGTCTGAACTTTGATGATGGTTTGATTGGCTGATCTACTCTCTCTTCAATAAAGTCAATGCCTTACTTAGAACAATTCTTGCTAATTCTCTCTTATGTACTCTTCCTGTCCTCTCAATTTCTCCATGCTTAGTAATTATGTAAACATCATCGTGTAATGTTGAGAAACCTAGTCCCTTACTAACGTCATGTGCAATAGCTACATCCCATGAACACTCGCTTATCTTCTTCAAAGCTGCATTTATAAGTTCTTCATCACTAACATTTACCTCGGCTTTAAAACCAATAATGATAGCATCTTTCTGTCTACTTCTCACACTACATGCAATTTTTGGAGCCTTAGTAAGCTCTATACATAATTCATCACAATCACTGCGAAGCTTACCTCTTACTCTATTCTTCACAGTATAATCTAGAGGTGCTGCTGAGAATATAATGATATCGAATTTTCTACTTTCAATAATCTTCATAGTTGTCTCGTACATTTCAAGGACACTCTCTACCCTAACTAGCTCTACATCTTTTGGAAAATTAATACTCACAGGTCCTGTAATTACCGTAACGTTTGCGCCTCTAGCTTTTGCCTCTCTAGCAAAGTAGAGACCTGTAAGACCACTACTTGGTGTCGTTATGTACTTAACATCATCTATGTATTCCCTTGTAGGTCCTGTAGTTATCAGCACATTTAATCCCTTCATATCCTTTGCACATAAAGTGTCGATTACACATTCAACAATCTCATCATTAGGTAGTATCTTAGCCTTACCCTCTTCAATTATGGGTTCAATGATATGTACATTTTCATACCTTGTTAACTTATTGAGATTATCTCTGAATACTGGGTTCATGTACATGGACAAATTCATTACTGGTATAATGATTAACTTTTTCCTAAAACCCATAATGACTGAAGCTGAGAGTGTAACGACATTATCACTAATTCCTTGAGCAATCTTGCTTATGGTATTTGCTGTTGCAGGAACAATAACTAAAGCATCAGCCTTTGAACATAAATTAACATATTCTACATAGCCTGAAACTTCAGTAATGACATCATTACCTGTAGCCCATCTCATAATTTCAGGATTTAGGAAGCTCCTAGCAGTACTGGTCATTAATGTCTTAACTTCAGCTCCATGTTTAATTAACAATCTAGCAAGGTCAGGTACTCTGTATATTGCTACCGAACCTGTAAGACCGAGAAGAATGAATTTACCATTAAGTAAATTACTTAACTTACTTCTAATGATCTCAATATTCTCCACAAACAACATAGTTGATACAAATTTTAAAAAATCAATCTTTCATATCTTATGACCTTTCTAACATGACTTTATTCTCTAAGGAGATATCGATGAAGATTGTGGAAAGCTATATAGGAAATATTTTCAGAAATGTCTTCTTAAATCTTTCAACTCACCTTATGTACTTAATCTTTGCCAATCAAGATAATTCATTTTCAAGAAGTTACATAATATAGTCTATGGAGATAAGAGGGTATGAAGTTGGTAATATCTGGTGCGGCCGCCGGGATTTGAACCCGGGTTCTGCGGCTTGGGAGGCCGCCATCCTAGACCAGGCTAGACTACGGCCGCTTTGGTTTATTAATTAATTTCCCTCTTAAAAATCTAAATACTTAGTGATGAATAGATAGGCCTCTGAAGTGTGATGTTGGGGCTATACTCTGAAAGTTACAGTTAAGTATTTATTATCTAAAGGGCCACTATATATTGTGAAAGAATGTCTTCACTATATTACGATCTAATACCTACAGGTATTGAAGGGCTTGATCAAGTATTAAATGGTGGTCTACTTAGAGGTAGGACATACTTAGTAACTGGAGAAACAGGTACAGGAAAAACCCTTTTCTCACTTTCATTTCTCATAAATGGTGTTTTAAAATATAATGAGCCAGGAATATATGTCTCAGTTGATGAAACTTATGACCAACTCGTCAATGGTGCAAGAAGATTTGGCTGGGATCTTGAAGAACTTAGAGAGAATGGCTATCTAGAAATACTAATTCCAGAGATGGACCTTGTTGAAAAAATTAGAGAAAAAGATCCAACCACTATTGCTAAGTCCTTAGTACTAACTATCAGTGAGTACGTTAAGGCTCTTGGTGCTCAGAGACTAGTTATTGATCCCATAGCACCACTTGTCACTCTTGAGAAAGATGTTCAAGTTCTTAGAGAGTACATTAGAGCTCTAGTTTTAGGTATTGAACGTATGGTCGGAACAACAACAATAATAACTACAGAAATACCTACAGGTTCAGTAGCCATCTCTAGATATGGCGTTGAAGAGTTCCTAGCTGCAGGAGTCTTTATCATGGGTATCGCCAAGACAGTTAATGGTGACTTTAAGAGATACATGTTTATTAGAAAGATGCGTTGGCAAAATGTTCAACCAATAATTTATGAAATAGAAATTAAGCCAGGCATAGGCATTGTTATTAAAGATCAAATAAAGAACATACATACACTACACTATGCGTCAACATTCATGTTGTGATTCTTGTCCCTCCTCACGTCTTTTAAGTCTCTCTTCAATATATTCACCAAAGAAGAACCATAATGCAAATACTCCAATTGAAAGTCCAATGCCGATAGATATTCCATTAACGAGAGCACTTTTAATTTCTGAACTAAGTGCTGTTAAGTCTATGAGTAGTGAAAGAATTAGTAGAAATGCCATTAACATTACGAAACTTTTCAGTTTTTCCTCAATTCTAACAAGACTTACAAGTGAAGTTAGCCCTAAAATGGCAATTAATGATAAGATAATAACGCTTACAAATCTTGCAACATAGTTAAGACCTTCATTATAAGCGGTTACAAGTTCTGGAGCTATTAAGTGTAAAATTCCTGCAATTATTGCAAGAGCAATACCTAGATCTGCAAGAATGATAGTTATCCTAGTTAAAGGTATGTAAGTTCCTGTCATTCTTTTTATGAACTCTTCAATCCTACCCTTCTCTAAGACAAATTTAATGAGCATATTTACACCCTTTACTGCCAGTATACCAACAAGCACTATTAAGATACATACCGCGAATTTAGGTGCTGTTTGTGCAATCTCAATACCTATCTCCCTAACAGCTCTATATATGATGTCTGTTATATTGCCTATCTCAAAATTAATACTCATGAAGCATCTACTTGACGTAGTTATTTATAATTACTTCGCAAATAATAACTATCTTTCAGAAATTTAGAAATCAAGAATAGTTATGAATAGAGATTGTACTTTCTTTAAAATTAAGAAACACTATTCTTTTAAAATATGCATAGAATAACTATAAAGAGAGCTACACAGAAATGATTAAGTGATGACTCTAGTTAAAAACTTAATCAAGAAGCAACCTATCACTACATCCCCTAATAATACATTAAGAGAAGCCGTAAACTTGATGTCCATTAATGGTGTTGGTTTTCTCGTCATTACTGATAGTAACAATAAAGTTCTTGGAATTCTCTCTGAACGTGATATAATTAATGCACTAGCTAACAATATAGATATTGCTAAAGCCAGGATTAGCAAGATCATGAAGACTCGCATCATTAAGATTAGAGAAAACGAAAGTGCAGTTAAAGCATCATCACTAATGCTTAAACACAACATTCGTCACTTAGTCGTCGTCAATGATAGAGATGAGCTTATTGGTGTTCTCTCAATACGTGATCTACTGACAACCAGTAATCCAGTGCTTAGAAAAGTTGAATATGTAAAACTTGAGGAACTTGATGAATGGTGGTTTGGGTAAGTTCATGCACTCATCTATTAACTATGGACTATAAGGACAGGGATAGTTTTGCTACAAGGAGTTATACTTAATAACTTTAAACTAAAGTTTGAAGATTGAAAATGATATTTATAATTCTGAAGTTTCTCAAAACCTTAAAGCCACTCTTAAGAAAGAGAGGATTCATAGCATCTACAATTTTCCTCTTAACAGTACTCTTCTTCACGTATTTGTTCAGCACAATAGAGCATATAAATTACTTCACATCCCTGTACTGGACTATAATCACTATGGCTACAATCGGTTATGGAGATGTTGTGCCAAATACATATATTGGTAAGATATTAGCAATGATAGTAGCTTTTACGGGTATAGCTATCTACACACTCTTTATCTCATTACTTGCTGAGAGAGTTGCAAGTATAAATATTAAGAAATTTCTAGGATTACTCCCAGTGAATCTTAAGAATCACATAATTCTAGTTGGTTGGAATGAGACTTCGAAAGAAACAATTAGAGAATTGAAAATTGGTAAGCCAGAGAGTAAAATCGTCGTTATAGTACCTCACGATGTTAGAGAACCTCTACTTAGTGATTTACATGTAATTGTTGGTGATGTGTTGTCTGAAGAAACTTTAAGAAGAGCAGGTGTTGATCATGCAAGTCACGTGATTATAACACTTGATGATGACTCAAAGACCGTTCTCTTAACATTACTAATCAGAAAATTAAACAGGAATGTAAAGATAATAGCCGAAGTTTTAAGTTTTAAGAATGTAGATTTCATAAAGTCAGCAGGTGCTGATAAAGTAATACTTTCTAAAGGATTGTGTGGTAGATTAATTGCAAGTGCTGTTTTTGAACCAAGTGTTGTAGATTTCATAGAAGACGTAACTACAAGTACTTACGGTAATGACATAGTGGAAACTCAAATACGAGAAGTAATAGGAAAAACTGTAAGTGAAGCATTAAGTATAGTTAAGGAAAAGTACGACGCTATAATGATAGGTCTTGTGAGGAACGGTAAGGTGATTGTAAATCCACAAGCAAGTCTAAAGATACGTGAAGATGATAAGATATTAATAATTGAAAAAACTAGAAGACATAGTTATAGAGATTAATTGGAGAAAAATTATTTTTAAATCCTTAACAGTAATTTTCCTAACCACCTTTGAGAGACCCGAAATGGGTCTCTATGATAAGAGTGACTTGTCCCCCGCAATACATTTATTACCTACCGATTAACTCATGAACATTACATACATTAACCAATCTTGAAGCCTTCTCTTGAAGTTTAGAATCTTCAGTCACAAGCGTTAGATTGTGATTCTTAGACAAAACTATATATGAAGCATCATAAAATGTTAATCCTAATCTTAATGAAACATCAAGTATTTGACTTTCTAAACCACGAATATCAAGTACATTTACATAATTAGTAATACGTCTAAGTACATCGAGCATTAACTTACCATCATCTTCACCTAGCTTCTTATCTACATAAACTTCACCCCAAATGATATTTCCCAACTCATACAGTGATAACACATTAATGTATTGACCATATAGCAGTTCAACTTTACCCAACTTTAACGTTAATAATATTGAAGAGGTTTCGAAAAGATAATTCATAACTTGATCACTTCTTCTCTATCCTTTCTAACCTTATGCACAATTTCTTCAATACTCAACTTATCAAGTACTTGACTCAACATTTTAACATCTTTTTTCAATTTCTCAAGCCTTCTCCTCTTAACCTCCTCTTCAAGAGCCTTCCTAAGAAATTCAAAAATATTAATACCAAGCTCTTCAGCTTCTCTCTTCAGCTCTTCAGGAACTTTAGTAGATACAGTAACCAATCTACCCATACAACAACTCTTCAAAAATACTCAACTATAAACCTAACTTCAAATAATTAACAACTTAGTAAAGAGACTAGACCAAAAGTACCTTATAAAACTTTCTAACAAAATAGTATGTAGAGGTCTACATGAACAAAACAACAAACAAAATAGAATTACCCAGAAAGTACTGCACAAGTAAGTTAGAGAATGAGGTTTTGAATAGGTTTTCAACTCTTGAAGACATGATTAAAGAATTGAAAATAAGGTACAAAGCTGATATTAGAGCTGAATGGCATGTACAGAAAATGAGAAATGGAACTACTGTTGCTTATGAACTTAGAATATACTTCACATCACCTAAAGCAACTTCTACACAAATAGCTAATGAAACTGTTGAGAAATTGAGAAGACTAGGTTATGGGGCATGTAGAAGACCAAAAGATACTTTTGTAACTGTAAGAAAAGGTAAAGAAGAACTAGCAATAATACTTCATAAACTTGGAATATTGAAAGAACTAATACCTAAAAATGCTCCAGAAAAAGTAAAACAAAACATAGAGAAAGAATTGAAGAAATTTGAACAAGGAGTAACAATATGCGAAGTACATGAAGAAGAATTGTATGAATTTTACAATCAATTAGTAGAGTATATAAATGATAGATTTCAAAAACTAGCACAAGAATATAAAAATGAAGAAAAAGCACTTAAAGAAGTTAAGAAAGAATTTCAAAACACATACATAAAACTACCATTAACAATAAATGAAATAAGAAAAAGAATACAAGAAAATGAAGACTACATAACCTGGCTAACAATCTGTGATGCTGTTATAAGTATGATTGTTGATGATAATGTGGACTTACTAGTATACGGATCTACAACTCATGAATTACCAACAATAGTAACTAAAACTTTAGGTTTTATCAAGTTATCGATAACAGGAAAAGACAATAAATCAGAAAAACTACACGTGGTAGTAACGTGTAGCAATTATATAGCTAAAGAACTCTTTAATCAAGAAATACCAGAAATAGATAATATATTGAGAAAGGTAAGAGATATACTAAATACAGCGAAAAGTGTACTAGTACATTACTTAAAGGCACTTAAAATAGAATTAGAAGAGAACACTAAAATAAGTGAAGTCAATAAGATTTTGAAAGAACTATACACAAGCAATAGAATAACATTTGAAGAAGTAAAAGAGTTAGCAGAAATGTATAAAGGAACGATAGCACAATACGTTAAGGAACCTATAAGAGCTCTTGCAGGAGAAATAGATGGAGATGGATTTGTAGAAAAAAGAGGAGAGAATGATTATGGAGTAGGAATATCATTTGCACCATACACGGTAAAAGGATTTGCAACATTACTCCTACTGAAGTATCTTGAAGCTAGGAAATTACTTATGATCAATGACTTTAGTGAAGCTGGATTGAGTATTAAAGTATGGTTATTACCCAATACTAGAAAAGATTTAATTAATTTTATGAACCATCCTGAGAGGTTAAATAGGATGGAACTCCTAAGTAAAAAGTCAACAATAAACATGATCTTGCAATCAATAGTAGACATTTCTAATGTCATAACGGCCGTTAAGGATATGCTTAATCTTCTAAATCGTTATGGGATTGACATTAGAGGAGAATTGAAGATCTGGCATGATAGAGGTTCGAGAACTTTGAAACTTTGCTTAAGCTTGATAAGAAGAAAAGGTGACATCGATGTTAGACTAATAGATGTGGCTGATAAAGTAGTTGAAGTACTTAAGAGGCATGGATTAAGTGCTAGAAGACATTCGAAATCAGCAATCATAGAAATAAGTAAAGGGAAAATTGAATTAGCATACATACTATCAAAACTAAATCTGTTAGAAGGTACAATAGCAAGTAAAGTAAGTCAAATTAAAGGTCATATACCTAAGATTCTCTTAGCAAGATTAGAAGAATTAAAAATTATGGATCAAGAAATTGAAGAACAGCTAAAAAGGTATGGATTAACTAAGTATTATTAAATTTTAAACAAGCATGATTGATATCAAATCCTTCTTTCAGAGAATTTTTAGTCTTCATTATCATCCCAGTCTTACTACATAGAGTCTTGAAGAAGAATCTTAGTACTAAAAAGCAGCAGTTACCACTCATCAAATCAATAGATCAGTGTTGTTGTATCATCATACTTGAAGCATTATTCCTAATTTGACTCGAGAACATACATGACTATTAAGTAGTAAAGTTTTGCTACAAGTCCATTAAGAAGATTAAAGAGCTAGTATAAAAGGAGGAATTACAGAAAGTATTAGATAAGAAAAGACATCAAGAAAGTAACCTTATCCTCTTATTTCACATTTGGACTGAATCTAGTCAAAGAATCTCAAGAAAAAATTGAAACATCACATTTACTCGGCAGAATTGAAGTAAGATCACGAATGAAGTTATGAAAATTATTGAAGATTCACAAAGTATAGTGAAGCTAAGTTGAGTGGTATTTGAGCAAATGTATACATAATATAAAGACCTCATGTTAAGGCAGTATGGTATAGTGACGAATGTCACAAAGATGGTAATATTTTCATATGTATTACGTATTACACTCTGCGACCCCTCCTTCCGCCCGGGGGCCTAATGGTGTTGTGGGGTATGGGTGTTGTGTCTTCGATTCTTCCTATTATTAGTCCTGCTCTTGCTAGTGCTCTTATGGCTGCTGCTGCTCCTGGTCCTGGTGTTTTTGGTCCGTATCCTCCTGGAGCTCTTACTTTGATGTGTATGGCGTTTATTCCTCTTGCCATGGCTAGCTGCGCTGCTTTGTATGCTGCCATCATGGCTGCGTAGGGGCTTGGTTTGTCTCGGTCTGCCTTAACTACTTGTCCTCCGCTTACTCTTGCTACAGTTTCTGAGCCTGTTAGATCTGTAATGATTATTATGGTGTTGTTGTAGCTTGAGTAGATATAAGCTACGCCCCATCTTAACTTTTTACCAAGAAAAGTTGTCTGTACTGGCTTAATTTCTGGCTTAATCTCTACTTTCTCCTCCACCTTAACTTCACTATCTTCACTCATTAAAAATGCAGGTAAAGAACCTATTCAAAAAGCTTACTTTCTCATTCTTGAAGTAATGCTCATGATCTTCTCAGCACTACCTCTTAAATCTTCAATGATCTTAACCAACTCTTCCGGTCTTATAGATATTATGATGAGGTTTGCAAAAATTTTAGCTAATTCTTCACTAGATTTGATTTTAATCATAGATAAGGCTGAGGTAGGTATTGGAGGTATAGGTAAAACTCTACTGAGAAATTCAAGAATAGTCTGAACAAATTTCTCTGGCTTTTCAAAACTGAGCATAAAGACTTTAGTCAATACCTTCTCTAACTCCATCTTTAACTCCTCAACATCACTACTCATGATTATTAAGTCCTTTTCAGAGTTTAAAAAGCAAACTCACACTAAAACTCGTAATGAGAGCTCAACATGAAATTCTAGAAATTGAACCTATAATTGAGGTCATTATTGTCAGTGATTCTAGATTCATCAAAATTTTGAAAGAGAGTGTTTACGATATTGGTGAAAGTGGCGAGTATGTGTATAAGTACTTCAAGGAGAAGAACTTCAAAATCTACTACCCCATAATTATACCAAACTCTAAGAGTGTCATCAAATCAACAATTAAGTACCTAATAAGGAGGTTGAATGTGAATACCGTAATCACGATAGGTGGTACAGGAATTTCTAAGAAAGATAAGACAGTAGATGCTGTTTTAGAACTTAGTGAGAAGATTGTTGAAGGATTTGGAGAACTTTTTAGAAGATATAGTGAGGAAGAACTTGGTCCTCATACAATACTTTCAAGAGCATGTGCAGTAGTTTATAGAAAAGCTATAATCTTCACATTGCCTGGAAGTTTAAATGCCGTTAAGATTGGCGTTGAAAGAATAATAGGACCTACACTTAAACATATACTTTCAGAGATTTATCGCTAAAGTCTTCTTATCTCAATCTTCACATCACTTTCACTAACATCAATAATTGCACAATTTCCATAACGTAAAGGTCCTGGATTAACAATTACTGTATCTTCAACTCTATCAATACCAACAGCTTCATGTATATGCCCATGAAGACCAAGAATTGGTCTATACTTCTCTATAAATTCTCTAACACTTAAACTACCTACATGAGCACCACTATACAGCATATCTATTCTTGTATTTAATGGTGGGTTTTCTGAGGACGAGTTAGAGAGTATATTGGAGAAGACTTTAAGCAAGGTTTTGAAT